>JABLTR010047277.1_pt1 | contig 40148 bp, 30 predicted proteins | sample 7160071 | NCBI WGS metagenome assembly JABLTR01 (sample SAMN14651230, study PRJNA627086) | human gut metagenome | isolation source: feces | host: Homo sapiens | reverse complement strand
TTGGGGCCGTAGTCCGTGTCGTCGTAATCGGTGATGCCGTCGGCGTTGGGGCCGTAGTCCGTGTCGTCATAGTCGGTGACCCCGTCCGCGTTGGGGCCGTAGTCCGTGTCGTCATAGTCGGTGACGCCGTCGGCATTGGGGCCGTAGTCCGTGTCGTCGTAGTTGGCGGCGGGGGTGGTGGTCCCGGTTCCAGCGGAGACGTTGTAATCGGTGACGCCGTCCCCATAGGGACCGTAGTCGGTGTCGTCGTAGTCCTGATATTCGGCGTCCATCTCGGTGACCTTGCCGGTGACGGCGTTCACCTCGTACTCGTACTCCACGCCGTCCATGACAAACTCCACCTCGTACTCCCCGTCGTCCAGGTCGTACTCCTTCTCCACGAACTGGATGTCGTCCCGGCCCAGCTGGGTGGACAGGATGTTCTGGGCGGCGGCGGCGTTGATGTAGCCCCTGTCCCCGTAGGTATCGTCGTAGTCGTCATTGTCCAGGGCCACGGTCTGGGAGCCGATCTGGTCGGCCTCCACCACCAGGCGGACGGCCTCGGCCAGCTCGTTCAGGAACTGGTCATTGGGGTAGGCGGAGCCCCGCTCCAGCTTGAGCACGATGTTCTTCTCGTGCCCGTCGATGGTGGCGTCAAAGTAGCCCCCCGCGTTGATCTCATCCACCAGCTCCCCCACCACGGTGGTGCAGGGCTTTCCTTCATAGCCGGTGTAGGAGGCCAGGACAGCTTTTCCGTCCTCGTTGAGGCCGGTGAGGGTCACCACATTGCCCACCTCGTCGTAGTCCATCTCGATCTCCGGGTTGACGCTGAGCAGCACGGTGCCCACGCTGCTGCCGTCCTCGCTCTGGAGGGCGGAGCCGGAGGCGGTTCCAGAGGCGGTTGTCGCTGCTCCGCCGTTCCCACAGGCGGTCAGAGCGGTCAGGGTCAGGGCGGTCACCAGGGTCAGTCCAAACAGCTTGGCGGTGAAGTTCGTTTTCATAACATTCATCTCCTTAAAAATGTCAGGTCTGTATGAGCTGCCGGTTCCGGGCCAGAGATGGCTCCGCACGCGGCGCGCCGGGAATTTCCCGTCTCTCTTTGTCTTACATCCGAAGAATACGGGGCTGGGCAGCAGAAAACCGGGGTCGCAGGAAAAAACTTTTTTATTTTTTCCGGTCAGTCGTCGTCATCCTCGCCGTCTCCGTCATCGTCTCTGTCGTCGTCTCCGTCATCGTCTCTGTCGTCGTCTCTGTCGTCATCCCTGTCGCCGTCATCGTCATCCCCGCCGTCGTCCTCCCGGTCCTCATAGTCGGTCACCCCGTCATAGTAGGGGCCGGAGGACGTGTCCGTGTAGTCGGTCACCCCGTCGGAATTGGGGCCGTAGTCCGTATCCGCGTAGTCGGTGATCCCGTCCGCGTTGGGGCCGTAGTCTGTATCCGCGTAGTCGGTCACCCCGTCCGCGTTGGGACCGTAATCTGTGTCATTGTAGTCGGTCACCCCATCCGCGCCGGGGCCGTAGTCTGTGTCCTCCTGCCCGCCGGCCCCGGCGGCGGGGTCCGCTGCCGTCCCCGTGGTCTGTTCAGGGCTCTGAGGCGTTACCGGTACCACCACCTCCGCCGGCTCCTCCGGAGCTGCGGCGGACTGTGACTGATCTGCCGCCCCATCTCCCAGCCGAATGACGATGGTCGCGCCGTACCGCTCCTCCAGCTGGGCCTGGATCTGTGCCTCCTCCCGGGCCTGCCAGTCCGCGTCGTCGCTGTGCACCGTGACAGAGATGGTGTCGCCGTCGGACAGGTAGCCCATGTCGATGGCCCGCTCCACCAGCTCGCCGGCGGCGGTCTCCCGGTCCTTGCCCCGATAGTCGTACCCCTCGATCAAATCCTCGCCGTCGGCGTTGAGCCCCTCCAGGTCCAGCACCCGGTCGGTGCGGCTCACTGTCATCTCCACATCCGGGTTGATCTGGATGCGCAGAGTTCCGTAGGCGGTATAGTTGGGCTGGTAGTAGCCAAAAAACACCAGGCAGAGGCAGGCGGCCGCGGCGGCCAGCCCGGACAGGGGCTTCCACAGGGCGGGGGATCTGGGCCTCGCCTGCCGGAGCTCCACGATGTGCTGGACGGTGTCCCCCACCTGGTATTGCAGGTTGGCCGCCTTGAGGAACCGGCCCTCCTCGTCCAGCACCACCGCGTAGGCGGGGTGGGTCTCCATAACTAAATATTTCATCCCCGCGTCCCCCCTCTCTCAGAGCTGATTTGGCACAGGTGCCCCCGGATGATCTCATAGCCGTTGGTGAAGGCCAGCAAAATGGCCACCAGGTACTTCCGGTGCCGCTCCAGGGTCTTCCGCTCCGCGCCCGAGCCAAGGGCCAGCTCGTTCATGGGCAGCTTCCCGGTCTCCGCCACCTTTTCCAGCAGCGCTGGGTTTGCCCGGGCGTAGTCCAGCACCCGGCGGCAGGCGGCCAGCGTCCGCTCCTGCCTGGGACAGTTGTCCGCCACGTCGGAGAAAGAGAGCCCGAACCGTGCCAGCTGGGCGCCGAACTCCTGGATCTCCTGCTGGCTGGCCGCGCGCAGCTCATATGCCCCGATCTCATCCCGGGCGTCCGGCAGCGTATCCATCAGCGCGCTGTCCTCCTCTCCCCCGCCCGGGGCATGGAGGGAGAGCACATCCCTGTGCCGCCTTTCCGTCCGGTAGTGGTCGATGAGCCGGTTCCGGATGGCCCTGGCCGCAAAGGGGAGAAAGGCCCCCCGGCTTTTCTCGTACCCCAGAACGGCCTCATAAAAGGCCAGCATGGCGATGCTCAGCTCGTCCTCGTGGCCGTCCTCCGGGGCCGCGTGGACAAACTTCACCGTCTCACTGCGAATAAATCCCATGTACTGCCCGATCAGGGCGTCCGCCGCCTCCGGGTCCGTCTTCGCCGCATATACCTGGCCCACGATGCTGTGCTCTGTCCCCACCATGTCGATCCCTCCGCCCCCTCCAGCAGAAGAATACGGAGCCGCCGCTGGATATTCGGGGTGACGCCCTGAAATTTTTGTCAGGGCACAAAAATCTATTGTGACAGTATAGCAGAGCGGGGGCGGATCTGCGCTCCGCTCCCTGTCAAATTTTTGTAAAATATATGTAAAAATGGATATTGTCAGGAAGCGGCGTTCCGCCCCTCCCCAGCGGGCCGCCTCGCACCGGAGTGCAGAAAAGCGCCGGACGGAAAGATCAATCTTTCCGTCCGGCGCTCAATCCATTCCGGTCCTCCCCAGAGGGAGTCCTCAAATATATCTACATCTTTATCCGCAGGCCCGGACCGGGTTAAATGGCCTCTGCAAAGCCCTTGAAGCCCAGCCCTAGCACCTCCGTCGTCTCATTGACCATGACAAAGGCGTTGGGATCGCACTGGCCGATGATGCGCTTCAGCCGGACAAATTCCGACTTGCGCACCGTGCACAGCACCACATTGGTGGGGCTCCCGCTGTACGCCCCTCTGGCCGGGAGCACGGTGGTCGTCCGCTCCAGCTCCTGGATCACCCGCTGGGAGATCTCTTGGGGATACTGGGTGATAATGACCGCCTGGCTGCCCGCGTCGCTGCCGTATAGGATCATGTCGATGACCTTGGTCTGCACGTAAACGCTGATCAGGCCAAACAGGCCGGCGTCCACGTCCTGAAAGACAAAAATGGACATCAGGAGGATGATCCCTTCAATGATCATCAGGGCGTGTCCAATGGAGTAGTGGGGGAACTTCTTCTGGAGCAGATACCCGGCGATGTCGGTGCCGCCGGTGGTGAAGCCGGCCTGAAAGATCAGGGCCATGCCGATGCCCACCACGATACCGCCGTACACGCTGCTCAGCAGCCGGTCCCCGCCGTACATGGGACAGATGGGGGTGACCAAAAAGTCCAGGACCACGCTCACCAGCACCGTGGCGGCCGCCGTGCGGACCGTGAACCGGTGGCTGAGATAAAACCAGGCCAGTACCAGCAGGGGCAGATTGATCAGCAGGGTCAGCGTACCGATGGGCAGGCTGGTCAGGTGATTGATCATCAGGGCGATGCCTACGGCTCCGCCGGGGGCAATCTGCGCCGGGACGATAAAGTACTGGGTTCCAACACTGTACACAAATGCGCCCGCCAACAGCAGCAGCACATTTTTGACCGATTCTTGTTTCATGGCAGCTCTCCTAACCGGTGCAACCCTCCGGCAAGCCTCACACGCCAGGCCCTGTTTGAAAATTGGAGCTGTGCCCAACCGCGAAGGATTTTTCAAAAAGATTCGCTGCTTGGGCATGTTGACGTTTTTCAAACATGGCCTAGGAGCTCCGGCGGCCTCCGGACCGCAGGCCGTATTCCTGAATCCTCCGGCAGAGCGTCTGTCTCGGAATTTCCAGGAGCTGGGCGGCCCGGGAGACGTTCCCGCCCGCGGCCTCCAGCGCCCTTTGAATCAGCCCGCGCTCATATTCCCGCACCGCCTGGCGCAGGGGTCGGAGGGGAGGCGGAGACTCCGGCCGCGCCCCCTCCTCCGCCAGAGGGAAGGGCGGCTGGGCGCCGGACGCGGGAAGCTCCTCCAGATCCTCCAGGCCCAGCACCTGGGAGGAGGGCTCCACCCGGCTCATGGCCGATACGATCCGGTGCTCCAGCTCCCGTACGTTTCCGGGCCAGTCGTATGCCTCCATCCACTCCGCCAGCTCCCTGGAGATATACTGAATGTGCTTGTGGAAGGTTGCGTTATGCTTGTTGACATATAGATTGATGAAGGGACGAATATCTGCCTTGCGCTCCCGCAGGGGCGGGATGCGGATGGACATCATGCTCAGGCGGTAGTAGATGTCCTGGCGCAGCTGGCCGCTGCGGATGGCCTGGAGCGGGTCCACATTGATGGCGGCGATGACCTTCACGTCCACGCACTTGGTCCGCCGCCCGCCCAGGCTGCGGAAGCGGCCGTCCTGAAGGACCCGGAGCAGCTTGGACTGAAGCTGGACCGGCATGGCGTTGATTTCGTCCAAAAAGAGGGTCCCGCCGTCCGCCAGCTCAAAGAGCCCCTTGTTTTCTTCCGCGCCGGTGAACGCCCCCCTGGCCGTGCCGAAGAGGATGCTCTCCAGCAGGGTCTCCGGCAGGGCGGCGCAGTTCTGGGCAATGAAGGGCTTGGCGCTGCGGCGGCTGGCATTGTGAATCGCCTGCGCCACCACTTCCTTTCCGGTGCCGGTCTCCCCGTAAATCATAACCGGAAGGTCGCAGGACGCCGCCACCGGAATATAGTCCCGCACCCGCTTCATGGCCGCGTCCTCCGCAACCAGGTCGTCCAGCGTGAATACGGCGGCGTCCCGCATGGCCATTTTCCGGGTGTCCCCGTGAAAATAGCCGGAGACGTCCACCTGGAGCAGCCCCTCCGGGGCCTCCGGGCGGACGCCCTGCTCCTGAGTGGACAGGTCGATGGCCCCCACAATCCGCCCCCCGCATTTGATGGGGATGGACAGGGAGGTGATAGTGATTCCGTCCCGCCCCCTGGTCTTTAAAAACTGGTTTTCCACGTAGGCCGGGGTTCCCCGCTCCATCGCCTTGATGGTGGTGCTGGTCTGAGGTGTCAGATTCTCATAGACGTCCAGGAAATTCTTCCCCACCAGCTCCTCCGAGCCCTGGTCCTGGCCCAGCTTGTTGTTGAACTTGGCGGTGAACAGAATCTCCCCCTCCAGGTTGATGATGGTGATTCCGTCAATATAGCCCTTCCCGTGAAACAGCTCCTGCAAAAACTTCATTGCCGCCCGCCGCCTTTCTGATGGACCGGTTTTCTCCTATCATATCAGACGGGGCGCGGAATCACAAGATCACTTCAGCTCCCCCTCCGCCGGGCGGTTCAGGGGCAGCTTGATCCACCACCACTTGAAGATCAGGTTGACGACGATACAGGCCGCGAAAATCACCAGGTAAAGCCCGATGAACTGCCAGTGCTGCCCGTGGAGCAGCATGCCGGGGGCCATGGACCAGGCAAACATCTCGAAGGGAGTGGTGAGGGGGCCGGTCAGGGCCGTGTCGTTGAGGGTCTTGGACTTGTTCTCCGGGTCCACAATGCGCAGCAGGATAAAGCCGATGGCAAACACGCCGGTGGAGTAGCCCCACACAAAGAGGGAGCGCTCAAACCAGCTTCCCTTGTTCATGGCCGGGCCGAAGTACATCAGGGTGAGCACCACCAGCACCATGCCGAACAGCAGCAGCATCAGCAGGGGGACGGCGTACTCCACAATCACGGAGATCTTGATGGAGGCGATGCCGAAAAACACCAGGTAGTCGGTGGCTGTGCCGGAAATACGGCTGATCACCGTATTGTCGATATAATGCCCCACTCCCGTCTTTTGAAAACACAGGAACATGACAATGGCGATGATAAAGGCCAGCAGATAGCTGGGCAGATCCAGCCCCGTGGCGTTTTTGATCCAGCCGTTGGCCAAAAATCCGGCGCCGGAGGCCACCAGCAGCAGGGCCAGGTGCCAGGCCAGTGGGTCCAGCACCACAGAGGCCACCGTCTCCCTGCCCATGGAGCCGCGCTTGTCCTCATCCCGGATCAGGCCGGTCTTCAGGTCGCCGGAGATGTACTGGAAGCTCTCAATATACTTGGTCCAGCCCCGCTTTGTGCCGATCTTGATGAAGAACAGCCCGCCGAAGATTCCCGAGAGGATTCCCACCGTGGCGCAGGTCATGCCGATGTCGGTGGCGTCGGTGAAGCCCAGCTCCGCCATTTTAGAGCCCACCGCGGCGGCGGTGCCGTGGCCGCCGGAGAAGCCGGAGGCCAGCAGGAATCCGAAGCCGTAGTTGATCTCCGGGAACAGCCGGGAGATCACCAGCACGCCGAACAGGGGCGCAAAGGCGAACTGGATCGCCTGGGCCAGCACTTTATAGGAGAAGTAGGAACCCACCCGGTCCAGCTCCGACTTGAATTCCTTCTTGGAGAAGGAGAAGCCGTTCATGCCCACGGCGGCAAAGATCAGGATGATCAGCGCGCCGGGGTAGTCCCCGATGGAGCCGGAGAAGGGCAGGACGTTCAGCCCCTGGTTGCCCAGGGCCAGGGCGATAAAGCCGGCAATCATGCTGGCGGGGACAAAGAACTTCTGAACCAGGCCCACTTTGGCCCGGATCAGCTGTCCCACCATAATAAAGAGAGAGGCAATGGCAAAATCGAGCAGAAAATCGTTGACAGTCACTTGAGTTCCTCCTAGATTTCCCCCGCCCCCCTCCGGCGGAGAGCCCGCCGGAGGGGCACAGGATCAGAGTTGGATAAAGTTGCTGGACTTGGTGCCGGTGGCGGCGGGAGCCGGGTCCAGCTTCTCTCCGGCGATTCCCAGAATATCCTCCGGACGAATCCAGGGCCGGTTCTGGATGGCGCTGGTCTCCTCGTGGGTCAGATAGCCCTGATAGGCGGTGAGGCTGCGGCGGAGGAAGCCGTCCTTGGCACAGGCGGCGGCCACCCCGTCGTTGAGGATGGAGCGGAAATGGGGCAGCATGGAGGCCGCGTAGGCAATGGAGGTGGACTGGGCAATGGCGCCGGGGATGTTGCTGACACAGTAGTGGACCACGCCCTCCTCGATGTAGCGGGGGTCGTCATGGGTGGTCTCATGGAAGGTCTCGATGGCCCCCACGTCGTTGCTGATGTCCACAATGACGGAGCCTTTCTCCATGGAGCGGACCATCTCCCGGTCGATCATAAACTCGGTGGCGTCCTTGGGCCAGCGCACGCAGTTATAGACCACGTCGATCTCCGGCAGCAGCTTTTTCAGGTTATAGCGGTTGGAGATCTGGGTGTTGACCTCCTCGTTGAACTGCTTGCCGATGTCCCGCAGCGTGCCGATGTTGATATCCATGACCGTCACCCAGGCCCCCAGGGCGTGGAGCACAGACACACAGGCCCGGCCCACGGTGCCGCCGCCGATGACCAGGGCCTTGATGCCGGGGGCTCCGCCCAGGCCGTTGACGAATTTTCCCTTTCCCCCGTGGATGGACAGCAGGGAGTCCAGCCCCATCAGCGCCCCCAGCTTGCCGGCCGCCTCACAGTTGGGGGAGCCGTACCGGTGGGCGTCCTCGGCGGTAAACGCGATGCACTTGCTGTCCAGCAGCGCCTGCACCTCCTGGGGGTGGGCGGCGGGGTGGATGCAGGTGAGCACAATCTGATTCTCCCGCAGCAGGTGGAATTCACAGGGCTCCAGCTCCTTCACCTTGGTGACAAAATCGCAGGTCCCATAGATCTCCTCCATGGTGTCCACCAGCTTGGCGCCCTCCTGGGCGTACTGCTCGTCCGCAAAGCCGGCGCCTGCGCCCGCGCCCCGCTGCACATAGACCTCATGGCCGTCGCGCACAATGGCCTCCACTTCCGCGGGAGTCACGATGGTGCGGTACTCGCCGGGTTTAATATCCTTCAACAGTCCAAATTTCATAGGGAATCCCTCCATTGTTCTTCGCCGCAGCCTGCTGCACAAACTGATTTCGCCTACACGGCAGCTTCGGCTCTCTGTTTCACATGGGGTGCAAATTTCATGCCAACTTCAGACCAGCCATTTCCTCCGGCCAGGGGAGACCTGGGTTTGCAATCCCAGCAAAATCCCCCCAGGCCGCAGAAAAGCGCCCATAATCGAGCCTTATAAAAGCCCGATTATGGGCGTATGCTCAATTTTGGTCATTTGAGGCAGGAGCCGTCCCCGGAGTGTTCGGAAGGTCCAGGCCCCCCGGTTTCATCCGGGCAGGCAAAGCGTTTGGCCCGCCGCAGAGGGCAGCCAAACGCTTTGCCGCGGTCAACTGACCGCACCTTCTTTCTTTGTTTCCCGGGACATTCCCCGCCCCTTCAGCGCCTCTGAGCGGTCCCCGCTGTCTCCGGCGATCCGCCGGGCACTCCGGCCGGGCGTGCTGCCCTGAAATCGGGAGCCCCCCACGTCAAACAGTCGCTTTCCGATTTTACCATAACTTCCGCAAAAATACAAATCCAAATCCATCCCCATGCCGGAACGCCGGATCTGCGCAAGCTTTTTCTCATAGGGCTCCACACAAGCGTCCGGCAGAAAACCCAGGCCGTTTTGAACGCGGATCCATCCTCGCTCAAAGCAGCCTGGGTCTCATTCACGGCTTTTCTGCCCGCCCCTGCATCATCCTAACAGCAGCGTAATGGCGTGGTCCAAAATATGCGGAGTGCGGTCATAGAGATCCTCTAAAAACACACGCTCCGTCAGCTTATGGAAATCTTTTCCCCAGGGCCCGATGTTGATTCCCGCCATGGAGATCTTCTGGATTTCCTCAAATGGAATATCATAATACCACCCAAACAGCGGCATGCTCTCCGAAATACTTTTGCGCTGAGCGTCGGGATCATCGATGTTGATGTAGCTCAGATCACAGATTCCGGTATAGAAATACTCTTTATCATACTCCTGCCCATATACGCTTTTTGTATACTCGTTGAGCTTCTCGCTCATGTGCTGTGCCTCTGAGTCGATCGGGGAAAAATAGCAGTTGGAGACGTTCGGGTAATAGGGCGGCATCAGACCATAGACAACCCTGGGCGATACGTCCTCCACATAGTCGTAAATGCAGTCCACCAACCGGAAGTTTGCTTCGATCATGTAAGCTCGGCCGGCCTCCATATCCTTCTTCACCCGGACCTTTTCCGCCTCAAAGGCATCTAGGAACGCCCGTCCTCCATCCACACAAGCCTCTTGGTACAGCTCCCCAAAGGTCACCGCCCTTGCTTTCCATGGAAGTACGCTCTGCGGCTGCCCCGTCCTCCGGCAGAACTCCTGATAGCTGGCGTTCAGCCGCGAGATAACCGCCGCAAAACTCTCCTCACAGACTTTTTTGACTTTGGCCATCAGATCCGCCGGAGTCTGCTTCAGGGTCAGCACACTAAAACATCCCTGAGCATTGAGGGGCATGGAAACGTCATAGCGGTCTTTGCTGTCCTTCAAATACAGCCAGGTGGGCGGCGGAGCGGCCTCCCGTCCCACAGTGTCGGAGAACTCCATATTGACCTCCGTCCGCGCGACGATTTCCGACAGGACTGACACAGGATTGAGGCCCTCGAACACCTTGCCCGCATGGGACAGGTATCCCCTCACATAGACAAAGGGCATCATTTTCCCCACCGTCCCCTCAGAGAACACCCCCCGCGAAAAGTCCTTGCGCTGATGGGGCTCTGAGTTGATCATCATCACATAGCGCAGGCCATATTTCTCCTGCAGTTCTGCTAAAAGCCGGGCCGCCCCTCTCATTCCAGCGGACAAATTTTCCTCATCCGGCACCCCGATGACAACTACGTTCCCCCGGAATTCCGGCAGTCTGCTGTAAGCCTCCAGCAGGGCATATTGAATGGCTCCGCCCCCCTTCATGTCACAGCCTCCCCGGCAGAAGAGGAAGTTTCCAGATTTCAGGTCCTGCTCCGCATCCTCCGGCAGCATATCCATATGCTTTTTCAATTCTGCACAGAGCTGGTCCGGCGTATAGGCAAAGGGCTTCAGCGTCTTATAGTCCTCGATGTCCACCACATCGTAGTGGTGGACCAGAACTACGGTCCGCTCCCCCTCGCCCCGCACCATCGCCCAGCAGACGTTCCGGTCCAGGCCGTCATTCTCAACGGGATAGAGGCCCCAGTACTCCGGATTTTGACTGAAGTACTCTATGCCGCGGATGTATTTCTGAAAGAATTCTTCTACTCCCCGCTCCGCAGGGGTATTGGTGATGCTCTGCACCGCTACATAGTCATAGAGCAGCTCCTGAATTCTCCCGCCCAGATGCATGAAATCAATTTCATGATTTTTCATACAGCACCCTTCTTACTTTCTGCACACAGGGCAAGTCAGGCAGGTTGGCCCGCCGGTTCCTTTATAAGAGATCTCCTGTCCTTTGTAGGTGATGACTTCGATTCCCCGATCCTCCAGCTTCTTTTGAATTTCCGGGCACCCTTCGATAAGCACACATTTTTTCGGCTCCAGCGCCAGAAGATTTGTTCCTAGCGCGTCATACTCCTGGTCGCCGCACTCAATCAATTCAATGTTTCTTGCCTCCAGATACTCCCGGAAAAATACGGGCATATATTTGGAGTAAACCACTGCTTTGTCAATATCTACAAAGCTGATGATGCTCATGAGATGAAGGCAGGCATCCGGACCGTCTCCGTATGGCATTGGCACAATGATGTATTCATCAATCAAGCCTTTGGTCAGTTCCTTGAACTGGCGGATTCCCTCCTGGTTGGTGCGGTAACCCAATCCGATGGCCACTGTCCGCTCATCGATCCACAGCACGTCTCCCCCTTCCATTTTCCCCGGCGGGGTGATATAGCCCAGGGTGGGAACCCCCTGGCTTTTCAGAAACTCCTCGGTAGCCAGAAATTCTTTGCTCCGCAGTTCCTTGCCCATAGGAAAGTAAATTGCTCCCTTACAGGTGATTTTCACCGGATCGTGTGTATAGATCGAGTCCAGTCCACCTCTGGGATCACAGGGCAGTGTGTATACATTCGGCACGTTCGCCCGGATAATCTCCTCAAATCGGCTGTATTCGCGCTTGGCCTCCTCAAAATCCGGACAACCGAAGTATTGAAACGCCTTCCAGTTATCATCCAAGTTCTCCTGGCTGACATACGCAGCCTGGGGCTGTTTCAGCAAAATGGTATCAATTTTCTGTACCATACTCTGACATCCGTAATTCATTTTCATATCCTCCTGTCACAATTCTCACTTCTTTTGATCTCTTTTCACACTCTTCTCATTCCAGAGCAGCTATGTACCTTGCCGGTACGCTCTGTGCTCTGCTTTCACCTGCTCCATAAGGTCCGGATTCCCGTACAGCTTAGCTGCCATGGTAAGAATTAAGTCTGCGGAATTTTTGATTGCTGCATGGGTGTTTGGTTTTGTCATCTCCTCCGCAAACTCCGGCGTATGGCATTGCACCTCCCTGCCTATCCCCATGATGGGATGGAACGCGGGGCAGTGGTAATCTACATTGCCAATGTCCGATGAGCCTGTCATCCCGACGGTTCCCTGTTCCAGCGGGAGACCGAGGATTCGATAGCTCTCCTCCAGGGCGCTTCGCCCAGAGGGGCTGATATACAGCTCATGATAAGGCTCCCCCTCCCGATGTACTTCCACCTGGGTTCGGGTCGCCATCGCGGCCGCCTGAGCACATTCCTTGACCCACTGGGTAATGTCGTTGAGCTGCGCACGTTTGGGCGCTCGGGTTAAAAACTCCACCTCCGCCCGGTCCGGCACAATGTTTGAGGCAATCCCTCCGTCCCTTATTACGCCATGAATACGGGCCTCCTGGATAATATGCTGGCGCATCATGTCAGTGGCATCCATAAACAGCCGCGCCGCATTCAGGGCGTTCCGCCCCTGCTCCGGAGCCGACGCCGCATGTGCCGACGCGCCATGCCAAATGAACTGCAGCCCGTCCAACGCAATGAAGTTCACATCGATCATGCTGGCTCCGCCCATGTGGACCATAATGGCAAAGTCGTACCCATCAAAAATTCCCTGATCCGCCATGAGACACTTTACGCCAATGATCTCCTCATCCGGCGTGCCGATGATATCCACTCCAAACGGCAGCTGATCTTCCACCGAATGAAATGCCAACGCAGCCATCACACTTGCGCTGCCGCTGGCGCAGTGTCCGCAGGCATGGCCCATCCCCCTCAGCGCGTCATACTCTGCCAAAACAGCCATTCGCTTTTCTTTTTTCGGATTGATGATCCCTTTGAACGCAGTCGCAAAGCCGGCAAAGGGATACTCCGTCTCAATTCCATATTTGCGCAACAATTCCACAATCGCGCTGGAGCTGTTATATTCCTGGGAACCGATCTCCGGATTTCGGGCCATATTATCGTTGAGCTGACACGCCTCAGGAAGGTAATCCACCGCCTTACTCAGCAGCATTTCCCTTATACGCCTTTCTTCTTCCATACCGCATCATCCTCCACCAGCAGATTTAGTTTCCAGACCTCCATTTATTTTATTGTAAGCTTGCTCAATTTGCAAATGGTACCCCGCCCTTTTCAGGAATAATTGATCAATGTTGCCACAAAGATAAAGAACATCTGGAGCACAAACATGATTCCAAACAGCGGCAGGAAGAACCGATACCATTTCCCCAAGGGCACCTTTGCAATGCCGCACATGACCGTACAGGCGGCCGTGGGCCACAGCAGATTGGAGTAGCCGTCCCCAAACTGATACGCTAGAACTGCGATCTGCCGGTTGACCCCTGTCAAGTCTGCAAGGGGCACCATGATCGGCATGATCGCTGCAGCCTGTCCGCTTCCGGAAGGAATAAAGAAGTTGATAATATTCTGTGCGACCAGCATCATTTCAGCCGTAGCCCATGTTGGCAGTCCATTCAGCAGCGTACTCAGGGCATAAATTACGGTATCAATGATCATCCCCTGAGACATAATCACCAAAATGGTACGCGAGAGGCCGACAACTACCACCGCCCCCGCCATCTCCTGAATTGAGACGATACAGTCCTGTACGATCTCCTCCGCCGTTCTGCGGACCACTATACCGGTCAGAATCGCCGAAATGATAAACAGTCCCGCCATCTCATTGATGTACCAGCCCAGATTCAATGAGCCATAGATGATCACGAGAATGGTAACAACCATACCCAGCAGAACAATTTTATGGGTAGTAGTAAATTTTTCTCTCTGTTCCAGATCCACCTGGAAGGCGGAAAAGTCCAAGCCGTAAAGCAATCCCCGCTCAGGATTCTTTTTAATTCGGGCGGCATACCACATAACAAACATGATATATGTTCCCACAAACGCAGCGAAAATGATCCACCGGTAGGCCAATCCTGAGAACATAGGCAGATTCGCATAGGATTGGGCTATCCCAATGGTAAATGGGTTGGTGGTAGCAGAGGCAAACCCCACTGCCACAGCTCCCATACACATACATACGCCCACCAGCGCATCATAGCCCAATGCAATGGCCAGCGTGACAAAAATGGGAATCAATCCATACACTGTCTCCATCTCTCCGTAGGTGGAGCCAGCCAATGCAAAGATCAAAATGCAAATCGGAATTATCATTTTGTTCCGCTTGCCGCTTCCGCTCAGCAATGTGTGGATCATTGCGGTAAATGCGCCGGAGCGCATCACACTGTAAACCCAGAAATATCCGGCCAAAATCAAGAAGATAATTTGTGCGCCGTCAATAAACCCCTCCTGAATGGCTACAAATACACGGAACGGGTTGAGAGGATTTTGCTCTACATACTGAAAGCTGGTGGGGTCCACGATAGAGTTCCCTGAGGCATCAGTAACATACTGATACTGGCCCGCAGGCACAATATACGTCAGTATTGCAACTAAAATAACAATGATAAAGAGAACCAACGGACTGCTGGGAAATGTAAATTTCTTTTTCTTCTCCCTTAATGTAGGCATCTTTTTACCCCCCTCTTTGAAAACGTCATGTACAGCAAGGTCAAAATCGCAGCGATAGACAGCTTAGTCCCCCGTCCAGCTTCCGAAACTCCGATACATCTACTGTAACCGTTCGATATCCTAATTTTTTTATCTCTGCCAGCACCTTAGGATATCCTTCTGGAACGATTACGGTATCGTTAATCCATACACAATTCGCCGCATAGGCTTCCTCTTCTGGAACCAACACTTTCTGGAATCTGTCAAACAAGGGGTTTTGGGCAAATTCTCCTGCCGCTAACAGATTATTGTTTTCCAAATAATTGACCCCAGTTTTTAGATGGAGCATCTTTTCCATGGGTACTGCTATACAGGAATAGCCGTATGCGGCAAGAATACTGCCAAACTGCCGGATGCCTTCGGTATTCGTTCTCTCAGATTCCCCGACGTAAAAACAGTCGCCCACCATCATCACGTCACCGCCGTCCAGCGTTCCCGGAGTTTGAATGCAGTGAATTGCAGCTTCGTCATAGTATTTTCTGATTTCGTCAATTATCAGCCGCTTTTCTCCATTGCGGGACGGTGCTCCGGGGTTGGTAACCACCGCACACTTCTTGGACAGCACGGCCACATCTTCAATAAAGCAGGAATCTGGAAATGCCTCGTCAGCATCCAGTATCGACACCTCTATTCCGCACTGCTCCAGCGCCCGGATATAGGCGTCATGCTGTTCTAACGCCAACTCATAGATTGGCTTTCCCAACTCTGGTGCAGAGGTAATGCCGTCAACCATGGCCCTGCACGGTCTTCTCACAATGGCGTGTTGGAATTGTCTCATGGTATACTCCTCCTTTTATCCGTGATATCCATCATTTAGTTCCTCATTTCTTCGTTTGTTTGTATACAATATATTATATATAGTATACTACCCTTTGCGAGCCCGGATGTCAAGAGCAACCTTATGGATCTTCAAACTTTATCTTTTTCTATCTTTTTCCTCTTGCGTATGATATAATGAAAAAAAATACCCAGTAATCCCCTTCTCCAAGCCTCTTTTGATTTGTCGCACAGACTGCTCCAACCGTTTTCTCTGTCCGCTCCATTCCGCTTCCTGTGGGAATTTTCATTTTCTCTGAGGAAATTTTTCCGGTCTTGGAGGTCCATTTTTCCAATTTCCTTGTCTTGCGCAGACGGCGTGGATTCCGCCCCATATTTATGAAGGGGATTTCTTTTAATCCTGTGGAGGCAGTTTAAAATGGAAAAATTTAAAACTCTGAAGGACCATGTATACGACTATCTCGCCCAACATATACGAGACGGGAGTATTCAGCCCGGTCAGCGAATCAGCGAGAATATTATCTGTGAAACTCTTAACATCAGCCGGACGCCGGTCCGTGAGGCTTTGATCCAGTTGGCGGCTGAAGGAATTTTGGACAGTCAGACCCGAAAGGGCTTTGCGGTAAAATCTATGTCTGAAGAGACGATCCGACAGATCTATCAGGTTCTTGGCATTTTGGACGGATACGCCGCTAAACTGTCCTGCGGCAGGCTGGCCAGTCAGGACTTTTTGGACATGGCATTTTATATTAAAGCCATGGACATTGCCATTGAGACCGGAAATTTTGAAATGTATTACAAGCAGCAAGAGACCTTTCACAACATCTACATTGATAAATGCGGCAATGAGGTCTTGATTGATACGATTGCCAAAACCCGCAACAAACTGCTTAAAAAGGGCTATTCCGACCACGCAGACGAAAAGTTGAAAGAAGTGTTTTACGACACAAATAAAGAACACCGTCAGATTTACACGCTTCTTCAGGCGGGCAAAGGCGATGAACTCCAGCAATATATATCTGTGATTCACTGGAAACCTGTATATGCTTCCTATGATGTAATTGTATAGTAAAGTGATCCCCGCTTTTCGAAGTCCTGTCGAAAAGCGGGGATCACTTTATCGAAACTTTTGCATCATAGTATCAATTGGCGTAATTTATCCTTACCATTCCCGTTTCAGAATTTTAAACCGGCACCCGAGCTTTCCCACATGTGCTTTTCCCACCCATACTTTGCCGCGGGCGGGACGCTCCTGCAAACCGCCTTCTGCCGCTCCGGCACGCTTATATCCCCCGTCTTCTTTGCATCGGATACTCCCACGTCCTGTCCTCAGACCTCTCATTTTTTCTTGGCGCAACCAAAGGCTTGAGCAGAAAAGTCAAACTGTTTTAACTAAGAAGCGCAAAAAGGCCGTTTGCAGAGCGAAAACGGCCTTTTTGCGCTGTTAAAAGGATTGAAAGATTCATCCTCAATCCCGATCTTCTGACTGAGCGGATGAGGTTTGCTGCTTTTGGAGCCGTTCCCCTTGTCAATCGGAGAAGGCTGACTGGAAAAACTGATCTAGGCAGCAGATCAGATTACAAAATACCGGATGATTGTCAAACATAAAATCGTTGTGCCTGCCGTCAATCAGATAGAATTCTTTGGGAGATGTCAGAAGAGAGTAATACTCCTCCGCTCCAGAGAGGGGATGCAGCAGGTTATGTTTCCCGTGGCCAATCAGAATGGGGATTTTCAGCTTTGGAATAAAATCTTCTGCATTAAAATCCAGCAAGGACTGCCCAAATTCCAGAGATATCTCCTGCCCATAGCCGTCTACCTTGTACAGGTGATCCCGCACCACAGTGTCTGTAGCAGGGTCCAGAGGATAGTACACAAAAGGCTGGTCAAACTGTCGTGTCCCTTCCGTCACGAAGCGAATCCGCTCCTTAGCAACCGCCTCCTCCAACGCCACATAATCCGCATAGGAATAGACGCTTTGAAGCCACTTCCGGCCATTATAGAACCCATTCAAACCGGCAGCCGCCCGCACTGCAGGCTCCTTGGCGGCGGCACCCATCACCAGCGCGGCCGCCATCCCCCAGCCAATCAGGCCGATACGGGCGGCATCCACCTGAGGAAGCGTCTGCACAAAGACCACTGCATTGCGGATATCCTCCACCTGCTCCTCCAACTTACAGACCCCAGCTGGTCCCTCATTATCCAGGAATCCCCGATAATCGAACCCAAACGCCGCATATCCCCGCGCCGTAAGGGCACGCGCGTAAAGGGAGGGATAAATCGCGTTCAATCCCATGTAACCTGAATTGGGAATGATACAGGGCAGCTTCTGTCCTTCCTCATAGTGATCGGGCAGGTAGAGCGCAGCGCTGAGGCGGTACCCATTGCTGTAAAAACACATCTCTTTGGTGATCATCTGTGTATCCTCCTTTTTCTGATTTATGAAAGTTCTTCCGGTGTTTTTAGAATTGCTCCTTGATCCGCCGAGGTAACCAGCGCCGCATATCGGGCAAGTGCCGGCGTTCGCTCTTTATAAATATGGGCCACTCGTGCAAGACGGCGCCGGATCTCCTCTTCCGGAACGCAAAGCGTGAGGGAACGGTTTGGTATGTCAATAATTATTTTGTCACCCTCCTGAACCGCAGCGATTGGGCCCCCAGCTGCCGCTTCCGGCGAGACGTGACCAATGCAGGGGCCTCTCGTGGACCCGGAAAAGCGGCCGTCAGTCACCAATGCACACATTTCATCCATGCCGCGCCCCACAATCAGGCTGGTCACCATGTGCATCTCCCGCATCCCCGGTCCACCCTTTGGTCCTTCGTAGGTGAGCACCAGGATATCCCCCTGTTTGATCTGATCTCCGGAGACTGCGGCGCAGGCCTCCTCCATGGAGTGGAAAACACGAGCGCGCCCCTCGAAATAGTACATGCTCTCTTTGACTCCGCTCTTTTTTACCACGGCTCCGCCTGGGGCCAGATTCCCATGGAGGATGGCAATTCCGCCCTCCTTGTTTTTGGGCTGCGACAGCGGAAAGATTACATCATTTTCCAGCACCTTTACTCCTTCCAGGTTCTCCCGCAGAGTCTTTCCGGTCACAGTCAAAACGCTGGTATCCAGTTTGGACTCAATCGCCTTCAGCACCGCGGGAATCCCGCCTGCCTCCTCCAAGTCCACCAGCGGATGCTGGCCAGACGGCTTGATATTGCAGATATACGGCACTTTCCGGCTGATCTCGTCAAAATCTTCCAGGGTCACATTTAAGCCGCCCTCATGGGCAATGGCCGGAATATGGAGCGTAGAATTTGTGGACGCCCCCATGGCCATCCCTGCGGCAATGGCATTGCGGAGTGCTTCCCGAGTCATGATCCGGCGCGGCGTCAAGTGTTCTTCCACCATTTGCACAATACGCCTGCCCGACTGCTTGGCCAGACGGGCCTTTTTTGCACCCACCGCGTGGGCCAGGCCGCACCCAGGCAGCGCCATACCCAACACTTCGGTCAAACAACTCATGGTATTTGCAGTGCCCAACATAGCGCAGGTTCCCACGCCGGGCAGAGCACACTGCTCCGCCTCCATCAGTTCCTCAACTGTCATCTTTCCTGTCTGAGTCTGCCCGATCAGCTCCCTCATATCCGTAAGCGTCAGCCGTCTCCCCTGATAGCTGCCGGGCAGCATGGGACCGCCTGTCACAAAAATGGCGGGAATATTCAGCCGCATGGCTGCCATCAGCATGCCGGGCACGATTTTGTCACAGCCAGGCATCATCACCATGGCGTCAAACTGATGCGCTTCAACCATGCACTCGATGGAATCGGCAATTACCTCCCGGCTCATAAGGGAATACTTCATTCCCTTATGCCCCTGGCAAATGCCGTCACAAACCGCAATCGTATTAAATTCTCTGGGAATTCCGCCGGCCTCATAGACGCCCTGCTTTACATAGTCCACCAGACTCCGCAGGTGGATATGCCCTGGTACCATCTCCGTAAAGGAATTGACCACGGCAATCAGAGGTTTTTTCAGGTCGTCTTTCTCCAGTCCTGTGCTGTACAGCAGCGCACGGTGTGCCGCCCGCTCAATTCCATTGGTCAAGATCCCGCTTCGATAATCTTTAAAGTGCATCATTTTTTCGTCATAGCTCATAACTACACCACCATTTTTCGCGCCAAAATAGTTGTTGTGCTGTTTTCGCAAGTGTAGCACAGTTCATCCACAAACAAAAGCAGGTTTTTTCCGAAATCTCACAAGATTTATCTTGTAAATCTTCTTTCAACTTGGTATGGTTTTAGCAGAGGTGAGTTGGCATGACAACAGGCATGGAATATTTTTTAGTACTGGCAGAGGAGCAGAGCATCAGTCGGGCCGCCCAGCGTCTTTTTGTCACCCAGCAATCTATGAGCGAGCAGATGAAGCGTCTGGAACAAATCTATGGCGCCAAACTGTTTATCCGACGCCCCCGGTTTCAACTGACCGCCGCCGGCGAGGCGCTTCTCTCCGCCGCCCGCCAAATTCGGATTTTGGAACAGGGACTGACCGTCCAGCTCCACAACATTCAGGAGAAGGGCGGCGGCCAGCTTCGAATCGGCATCCATGCCACCCGGGCCCGGATGTTTCTCCCACAGGCGGTAGAACAATTTTATCGTGTCTTTCCCAACGTGGAGTTGATTTTTTTCCATGACGACACCCGTGATTTTGAGCAAATGCTGCTGAATGGAGATCTCGATCTTTTTTTTGGGGTGGACGCCGCTCCGTTTCCGGAGTTTGAAACGATCTCCCTGGCAGAGGAACCGATTTACCTCATTGCGTCAAAATCTCTTTTGGAGCGCCAGCTGGGCTGGGATCTCACACTGCCGAGGAATACGATTCTCCCCCAGGAATTGGAACAGCTCCCCCTGATTTTCAGCCATGACCGCAGCAATCTGCAGCAAAAAGTAGATCATTTTTTCCAGGAAAATTCCATAATCCCCCGCAAAATTCTTACCATATCGGACTTCGAGGCGCAGCTTATGCTGGCCTGCAGAGACATTGGCGCTTGCTTCTGTCCCAAGCTGATGCTTCAGAAAGTACAGGAACTCAACAACCAGAACCCCTGCAATCCCCTGCATGTTTTCCCTGTAAAAGGGCTGATTTGGACGTCGCAGCTCTCTCTGGTGCTGCACCGAAAGGCCTACCATTCCCCCGCCCTCCTCACATTGATCCGGCTTCTGAGAGAATCTTTTTTAACCAGCTTTTCTGCCCTTGTATGAGCTTCTCTTGTTCCAAGGATGCCAACACCCCTGGCCGTGGAATTCCACACAGCCAGGGGTGTTTTTCTCTGATCACAAGACGGATGACTCTGACCAATCCGTTATATTTTCTTTTGCCAAAATGCGGTCCATCTCCTCCAGCTTCTGCAAAGAGCCCGGGGCCTGCCTGCGCCCGATTTCTTGGGCCAGAGCTTCGATCACCACAATATACGGCGCAATCGTATAGCGGCTGTTCGATTCTGGAACCAGCAGAATTGTTTGGGCCAGAGAGGACAACGGGTGCAGGGTACTGTTTGTCAGCAGGATAATATGATACCCTTGCTGGCGGGCAAATTGGGCCGCCTGTACCGTTGTTTTGGTATTGGGCCAGCTGGAAATGACAAACAGGACGCTGCCTCTGGGCATCCCCTTAATCTGTTCAAAAATAAAGTGTTCGTCATAGCTGAACTGTCGGACAGAGCTTAAGAAAGGAATCAGCAGCACATGGAGATACAGCGCGGGGGACTTGGAGGAGCGCAGCCCTAAAATTCCCACCTCTGCGGCAGACAGCATCATATCCGCCGCCTCCAGAAGGCTCCGCTCCAGATTGACGTTCATGCTCCGCTGCAGCAAATCCAAGGTTTCCAAAATATGCTGGTACAGGGTATTTTCCCGCTGCTCTGCCCCCTGGAGGGCCGCCTTCATCTGCCAATACGAGGACTGCGTATGCTCCACGGCGTACCGGTGAACCTCCCCCCGGAATTCCCCATAAGAGGCATATCCCATTTCTTTCAAAAAGCGAAAGACCGTAGCCTCCCCTACGCCTGCCTGCTCCGCCAGCTGACGGGCCGTCAATACACCGATTTCCTGAAGGTTGTTCTGAATATAGCGGCATAAACGCTGCTGTTTTTTTGACATCATCATTTGAGAGGCTAAAATCTGTTCCCACTTCGTCTGCATGACAACGCCCCGTCCTTTCCCACATGTTTAAATCCTATTTTCCTATATTATATTGCACGCTCTGCTGAAATGCAAGTGAAAGCTATCATTTTCTTGGTTTAGATTGTATTTCCGTTCTTTAGTGATTGTATATAAAATCAAAGTTGGCTTTTTGTGGGATTATATGATTGATTTTTCAATCGAATTGAGGTACTATGATTTCGCAATCAATCAAACAGATTGCTTCTGTCACATACTCGGATCAAAAAAGGAGTTGCATACCATGGCCAAGGAAAATAAAGTTCTGTGGATTTCTCAGGAAGAAGCCATCCAGTGCGGCGCTTTGGACATGAATTTCATTATGAACAATGTCATTTGCGCCAACAAAATGCTGGGCCGAGGCGAGACGATTGAAATTCCTCTGTTCCATATGATGTGGGAAGAGGGCAAGCATGCCGGAAAGCGGATCGGGCTCCACGCCTGCATTATCAACAGCGATACAGAGGACATCCATATCGCCGGCGTGAAGGAGATTCCCAGCAATCCAGCCAACCCCCGGAAGCTGGGAAAACCCCGCTCCAATGGACTGGTAGAGCTGTTTGATGAGGACACCGGGTACCCGATTGCCGTAATTGACGATACGCTGGTCAGCGGAATGCGCACCGGCGCAGGCAGTGGACTCGGCGCGAAGTGCTTTGCCCGGGAGGACTCTGAGGTGATCGGCCTGATCGGCAGCGGCGTAATTGCTGGTTACTGCTTGGAAGCTACTTCCATGTTCATGAAGCACATCAAGAAAGTCAAGGTCTATGATCTGGTTCCCGCCAATGCAGAGCGCTTCTGCAAGAAATACGCGTACCTTGGTTATGAATTCGAGGTCGTAGACAGCGCAGAGAAAGCCATTCGGGACTCGGATATTGTTCATACCTGTTCTCTGGTGGATGTGGGGGAGGAGTACGTGGAGCCGGAATGGATGAAACCGGGCTCCTTCCAGTCCTTTGTTTCTCAGTACGACTATAAGGAGGCATGCCACCTGCTTCCCAACGTAAAATTCGGCATGGATTGGGAGGACCGGCTGAACGACCGCGATTCCTGCACTCTGGCCAATATGGTTCTGGACGGCAAAATGCCCCGTCCAGAAGTTACGCAGGTCAGCGACGTCCTGCTGGGCAAGAAGCCTGGCCGAACCAATCCAGATGATATTTACCTGTTTGCAACCATCGGACTTGTCATTACCGATACTACCAACTGCTATCGAATTTATCAAAAGTGCCTGGAAAAGGGCCTGGGGACCTGGGTATATCAGTGGCATGAGCCTGCAAAGGTCTGAGGCAGAATAATACAATTCGCAATCAAGAGGCGCCGTCTCACAAACGAGGCGGCGCCTCTTTTTTTAAATCAATTATTTTTGCTTTATTTCCTCCAAAACTCTATGTTTGTCCGGAATCTCCAGAACACCCGGAATGTCAGTTCCTTTTTTAGTAATAAAAAACAAAAATGCCGTCCGATTTTTATTGATATGGTAGAACTTATTCTTTTTATTGAAAAACGGTTGAAATATTCTTTTTCTTGCGTTAGGATACCCTCGACAGGACAATCTGTGTGGCCACTACAAACACAAAACACGAAGGAGATGCAGAAAATATGAAAACCAGAGACATCGTATTTTACAGCGAGGGCAGCAAGATGATCGGAACCATTTACCTGCCCGACGACTACAAGGACGGGGAGAAGCGGCCCGGCATCATCGCCAACTCCGGCTGGACCGGCATGAACAAGGTGTATCCCGCCATGTTTGCCCGCCAGATGACCAAATTCGGCTATGTGTGCATGGGATTTGACTACCGCGGCTTCAAGCCTTCCGGCGGCATCAGCGGCATGGACAAGTACACCACCCTGGAGATGGAGGTGGACGATGTTTGCAACGCCATCACCTTCTTTAAGCATCAGCCCGAGGTAGACCCCGAGCACATCGCCCTGATCGGCTGGGGCGTCGGCGGCGCCGTCTGTGTCACTTCCGCCTACCGGGATAAAACTGTGAAGGCCGTGGCCACCCTGAACTCCTTTGCTGACGGCCGCCGCTGGATGCGCATGGGCATGGGCAATGATAAGTTCTACAAGATGCTCCGCACTCTGGAGGAGGACAAGTACAAGAGAGTCACCACCGGCGACCCCGTCCTGCGTCACCCCTATGAGTTCTATCCCAACATCGACGAGTCCGGCGACTTCTACACCGACCACACCCTGAAGGAGCTCAACGGCGGCGTGCAGGATTCCATCGAGGGAGACTATGATAACGAGCCCTTCCCCACTCCCATGTCCTCCGTCATTGCCGAGTCTTTCGTGCGCTTCAACATTCAGGACATTCTCCCCAAGCTGGCTCCCGACTGCGCCGTATTCGTGGGCCACGGCAAGCACAACGAGCTGCATGATCCCGAGGAGGCAGTCGACGCCTATCAGCGGGCCAACGAGCCTAAAGCACTCTACTGGGTAGACGGCAAGCACAATGAGTGGATGTTTGACGGCGACCCCAAGCTGGAGGGTCTGTGTTCCGCTATGAACGACTTTTTCCAGGCGCATATCTAATGGTCTGACTGTTAGACAATCGAACACAGCAACATTATGCGCCTCCACTGCCCAAATTGAATAATGTGGCAGTGGAGGCGCCCGTTTTGCATCTATAAAAATTACAAAAAGGGAAATTGCATATGGAATACAATTACATGTCATTTTTGACAGACTTTTGTTTTATGTCCCTTCTACTTGTGATTGCCCAGTTTCTTAGGGCTAAGATCAAGCTTTTCCAAATGTTTTACATTCCGGCCTCTTTGCTGGCAGGGATCTTAGGGTTGCTACTGGGGCCCCAGTTTGTTGGACTCATCCCTTGGAGCGGCCAGATCGGTTCCTATGCCTATATGCTGGTATGTGTGCTGTTCGGCGGACTATTTCTGGGCAAAAAAGATAAAACCAATATAAAAAAGATTTTCCATGAGGTAGGCGACTCTTTCTGCGTAAACATGGGTGCTGAGTTCTTCTGTTTTGGTATTGCTCTGTTGGTGGGCGGTGCTTTGGTTATTGCCTTGTTCCCCAATGTGTTTCCGGAAATTTCTCTGCTGATGCCCTCGGGCTATTGCGGGGGACACGGGTACGCCTCCACCATCGGTACTGCTTTGAATAACTTGTTAGGACGCGAGGATGGCGTGGTAATCGGTCAGACTTTCGCTACCATGGGGCTGTTGACCGGATTGTTCGTAGGAATCGCATGTATCAACTTTGCTACCCGGAGGGGTGCAACGCGGCTGGTCAAGAGCGCTGAAGCTCTGCCGGAAGACTGCCGCACTGGTATTGTCCCCGCTGAAAAGCGGGTCTCAATGGGTGAGGAAACCATTAACCCCATGTCCATGGACCCGCTGGCGTGGCATCTCGCCCTGACTTTGGTAGCCACTTTAGCCGGCTACAAATTCTATGACTGGTACAAGCAGTATCTGCCTGACATCGAACTGCCGGTCATGTGTTTAGCCATGATCGCTGGTGTGATTTTACAGACCATTCTGAACCATACTCCGTTCCGGGACAGCGTCGATGAGCACGTGGAAGGGCGGATTGGCAGCATGGTTACAGATTATCTGGTTGGCTTCGGCGTAGCCTCCATTTCCATTACAGTAGTTATGGAGTTTGCGGCTCCCATTGTTTTACTGTGTATTCTGGGTACACTCACCTCTTTGACTTTGGTGTTTGTGGTAGGGCGCAAACTATTCCATAACTTCTGGTTTGAGCGTTCCATCTTTGTTTTTGGATGGACAACTGGTGTTGTGGCCATCGGTGTAACTCTGCTGCGGATCGTAGATCCTGAGGCAAAAAGCGGCACGCTGAACGATTATGGCTATTCCTACACTATTCAGTCGGTTATCGAAGTCTTTATTATCGCTATGGTTCCAATCATGGCAGTCTCCCTAGGCTGTATCCAATCTGGTGCCATCTTAACAGCAATCGCAATGGCCCTATTTCTTTTTGGCGCAAAGGTGTTTGGCATCCACAATGAGAAAATGAACGAACTGCGTGAGGGTGAAGCCGAGATCATCAACAGAGAGTAAAATTGAGATTATTTTGAATACAATCTCAAAACATAACACGCTGTTGGGAGGGGTGGTCGACAGAACTACCCCTCCCCAGTCGTTCCTAGACAGAGCTATGCATACATTATATTAAGTATGGAGGAGAAAACACGCATGAACAGATATACCCAGGAGACCGCAGCCGAGCTCCTTCACGGCGCATATGATCTGCACATCCACCCCAAGCCCTCTCATTTCCCACGGCTGCTGGACGATTTTGCTCTGGTTGAGCAGGCGGCGGCAGCCGGAATGGCGGGGGTCATGCTGAAAAGCCACTACGAGCCCACCGGCGCCAGAGCCGCCATGGTCAATCTTCGTCTGGGACACCTGGGGACAACCGCTTACGGCGGAGTTGTCCTCAACTGGCCGGTGGGGGGACTGAACCCCTATGCAGCTGAGTCTGCACTCAAGATGGGGGCCCGCTTTGTGTGGATGCCCACCCGAGACGCCGCCAACAGCTTGGCTGAAGGCGGCAACATGCCGGGGGATTTTTTCACCCGCCCCGGGATTTCCATTCTGGATGAAAGGGGAAAACTCCTCCCGGCCGTCTATGAAATCATGGAAGTGGTAAAGAAATACGGCGGCGTCTTGGCTACCGGCCACATCAGTCCGCGGGAGTCCGTGCTGCTGTGCCGGGCCGGCCGTGCCTTTGGGATCAAAATGGTGCTGACCCACCCGGAGTTTGACCGCACCCTGATCGACTCTGACACGCAGAAGGACCTGGCCTCCCTTGGCGTCGCGGTGGAAAAATGCTGGTTCAACCTTGCGGTGGGCACGGTAACCCCCCAGGAGATGGCGGCCCATATCCGGTCCTGTGGTCCGGAAAACTGCTTCCTCACCACCGACCGCGGGCAGGCTGGTCAGGAGCCTCCGGCGGTGGCAATGGAGCGCTTTCTTCAAACCTTATTGGACGAGGGGTTCTCCCAGGAGGAACTCCGCACGATGGTCTCCCGGGTTCCCGCCCAATTAGTCCGTTCATAGCCGTTCATTTGCCGCCCCAAGATCTCCCAATGATTTCCTCCGCCTATTGACTTTTCTACCCGTTATGTTTAATATCAACTTAAAATCACTCTTTGAAAAGGAAGCGGATGGAAATGAGTGGGACCATTGTCGACCACATTATTGAGATTAAGGATTCACTTCCCAAAAAACAAAGGCAGCTGTGCAACTACATTGTTCTCCACAGCGGGGAAGCTGGCATGATGACGGTTGCCGAGCTGGCCCAGCACGCCGGAGTCGGGACCACAACCGTCATGCGTCTTGTCCAGGATTTAGGGTATGACTCCTATAATCGTCTGAAACGGGACATTATGAGCGCCTCCATGCGTCAGCTCGGCTCCAGCTACGGAAATCGGATGCAGACCCTCTCGTTTGACTCCAAGTCCGGGAAAGAGCATACCTTGGAACACGTGCTGACCGATTTTCGACAAGTATCTGTCAATTTGCTTACCCAAAACAATCAGGAGCAATTCAATAAAGCGGTGGATCTTCTGCTGAAGGCCAGCTGGATCAATGTGCTGGGGCTGCGCTCCTCTCAAGTTGCCGCGCTGTACTTTGAGTATGCCGTGGGACTTTTTTATCCCAAAGTGCGGCAGTTAAGCACCGAACAGGAGTATCTGTTTGACCGCCTGCTTCTGCTCCATTCGGACGATGTGCTCCTGGTCATCTCTCAGTGGCCCTGCACCAAAAAGACTATCGACGCCGCTCTGGTATGCCATCGGCGGAACATCCCTATCATTCTGGTGACCAACACCCGGATCAACCCCATTGCGGAGTATGCCTCGGCTGTAATTGACACAGATTCTGTCAGCAGCAGTTCAGACATTCTCCCGGTCATGGCGGTCATGGAGGCGCTTTCCTATGAGATCGGCAAACGAACCGCCCCACAATCTACCGAAAACATGACCGCACTGGAGGAGATGCTGCGGGAGAATCACTTGATTCTCTGGGACTCGGTGTGAGCAGCTATCTTTCGCTGCATCCTCGTCCACTGCAAAGAGATGCAGCTATATCCAGTTCTCTCATATACGCATAGAGGAAATACGCCCGCAAATGGGGGGCCGCAGCAAACAGGCAGGCCGGAGGAGCAGCACTCCTCCGGCCTGCCTGTTTGCATTGCCCGAGACATAGAACCGGCAGCCACTGTCTTACACGTCGGCTCCGTCCGGGCAGGCAGTTCGATGCAGCATACCGGTATTTCCCCGTTTACAGCAGGTTTGATTTGAAATCCGGCTGCAAGAAGAGATCCAGCAGCTGCCCAAAACACATCAGATTATAGTCTCCGGCAGAGCGGCGGGCGGAATCGCCGATGCCTACCGTGACCATTCCAGCCGCCCGGCCCGCCTGGATGCCGGCCACCGCGTCGTCCACGGCGGCACATGCCTGGGGTGGGAGATCCAACATCTTGGCGGCGGTCAAAAAGATTTCCGGGTCGGGCTTCGAGCGGGTGATACATCTTCCGTCTGCTGCCGCATCCAGATACCTCCCCAGCCCAGTGCGCGCCAAAATCAGCCCGGCGTTCTTGCTGCCCGAGGCTAGGGCCAGGCGGTACCCTCTCCGCCGCAGCTCCCGCAGCGTAGGCAGCACATCAGCCGGAAGGTCTGACGGAGAGAGCCGGGCGAGCATGGCCCGATAGGCCTCGTTTTTTTCCTGGGCAAACCGCTCCTTCTCCTCTGCGGAATAGATATGATCGGTGTGCTCCAGCACAATTTCCAGGCTCTCCATCCGGGAGATTCCCCGGCAGCGGTCTCCCTGCGCCCGGTCAAAAGGGATTCCCAGCCGGTCGGCCAGCCCTTTCCAGGCCAGGTAGTGCAGGTTGTCCGTTTGAACCAATACGCCATCCAGATCAAAGCAAATTCCCTGTATCATCCTCTATGTACTCCTTTGTTCGCGGGCAAGTGTCCTGATATTCCGAGGGAGAGATCCCCACCACCTTTTTAAACGTGGCGGAAAAATAGGTCACGTCCCGATAGCCCACCTGCTCCGCCACCTCATAAACCTTCAAACGGCAGTCCCGCAGCAGCTCCATAGACTTGTGGATGCGGTACCGGGTCAGATAGCTCAGGAGGGTGTAATCCGTTTCTTTCTTGAACATGTGACTCAGATGCCCCTCGCTGATACCCAGGCTCTGTGCGATACTCCCCACGGTAATGCCAGGATCATTGTAATGTGCGCCGATATAATCCATGGCCTCCAGGACATATTTGCTCTTATCTCCTTTTTTCAGTCCTGGGATTCCATGGACGGCCTCTTTCTGCTGCATCCGGCTCTGGAGATTCCGCACCGCCTGTTCCAGCTCCCCGTCGTGGAAGGGCTTCAAAAGGAAGTCTACCGCCCCCAGCCGAAGGGCGCTCTGGGCATAGGAGAAGCTGTCGTAGGCGGTGAGGATGATGACGTACACCGGGTTTCCCGCCTCCCGCAGGCGGCGGAGCATCTCAATGCCGTCCATTCTGGGCATTTTCAGATCGGTGATGATGAGGGATGGGGAGAGCCGTTCCACCGCAGCCAGGGCCTCCTCGCCGTTGGATGCCTCCCCCACCACGACACAGTCCAGCGCGGCCCAGTCCACGGCCAGCACGATTCCCTTGCGGATGAGCTCCTCATCCTCGACCACAAGTATCTTCAGCATGGTTCCTCCTCCTTGATATGCAGAGGCAGCACTGCGGTAATCTGCGCCCCGGCACAGTCGGTTCGGTTGCTTAAAAAGAGTCCGAACTGTGCCCCATAGTGCTTGCGCAGGATGGTATCCACATTGTACAGCCCCAGATGTCCCCGGGACCGCTCCCTGTCCCGGCTGGCATAGGGGCCCTCCAGCTCCGGGGGCAGGCCGTGCCCGTTGTCCCGAACCGCCAGAGTCAGCACGTCCCCCCGGCTCCATGCCTGGATCTGGATTTCGCCGTCCGGCTGTTCGGACAGTCCGTGGAGAATGGCATTCTCCACAAGGGGCTGAAGCATCATCTTGGGGACCAGGGCCTCCTCCAGCTCCGGCGGGATATTCAGTACAAAGGCAAAGGAGCCGGACAGACGGATACGCTGAATCTCCACATAGCGCGCCACAATTTCCGTCTCCCGGCTGAGGGAAACAAATTCCTCCGGAGAGACGCAAAAGCGCAGAATGTCGGCCAAGTTGGTGGACATATCCGCCACCTGGGGCACGTGGTGGATTTTGCTGATCCACTTCATGGTATCCAGCGTGTTGCACAGAAAATGGGGATTCAGCTGGGCCTGGAGCATCCGGATCTGCGCCTCATTCAGTTCCCTTTGATTTTCCACCAGCTGCTCCTGATTTCGTTTCAGCGCCACCAGCATCCCATTAAACCGCTCCGCCAGCTGTCCCAGCTCGTCGTTGCGCTCATGGGGAACATAGACATCCAGATTGTTGTGGACCACCTCGCCGATGGCCCGGTGAAGCCGTTCAATGGGGTGGAACAGCTGGCGGCTCAGGGTGAAGCTCATGGCCACCGCCAGGGCGAGGCATACCAGGGCGCTGGACAGGCTGATGGTGTATAGGATATGGATGGTTCCCCGGTCAAAAACCTGGGGCTGACGCAGGACCACGTACAGTCCGGTGGTTTTGTCCTGAAGCGCCGGATAGGAAAATTCCTCCCCCGCGCCGCTGAGGGGCTCTCCGTCCAAAAGGCGCCGCCGCAGATCCTCCGCCAGAGAGGCGGCAAGGGCGGGCTTAGAACAGTAAACCGCCCGCCAATAGGGGCTCATCAGAAGCAGGTCGCAGTTGTCTCCCACCGTTCCGTCCAGCAGCCGGTGAAGATCCGACTGGTAAAAGCTGACCAGCAGAAATCCCAGCACTGTGCCGTCCGCTCCGTTCAGCGGAACCGCCCCTACCAGCAGCGGCGCGCTGGAGGCCCCGGGGTCCTCAGGGGTCAAAAAGGTCAGCACCTCCCGCTGGCCGGCCTGATACAGAACCCCCCACTGGGTCGACAAGCTGCGGCCGGCGGTGCTCCGGGTGGAGCAGTACCAGTTCCCCAGACCGTCGTACAGGTCCAGGCGGGCCAGCGTCTGGGCGGATTGGACGTCCTCCAGGAACAAGCGGTAGACTTCCCCCTGCGTGGGGCTGCCCTGAAGCAGGGCCTGGGAGAGCACCGTGTCTCTCTCCAGGGCCGCAGCTGCGGAGGTGAGTGACTGGCACGCCTGATCCAGCGCCTGAACCGCGCTGTCCAGATAGCGATCCGCCTCCGCCTGAGTGCGGTCCTCCATTCGGAGGCGGAAAATCTGCAGCAGCAGAGCAGAGCACAGCAGCAGGGGAATCAGAGAGGCGGCCAGAAAGGCGGCGAACAGCCGGTTGCGGAAGGAGGAGGACAACAGGCGTCTCATGGCTCCTCCTCTCCGTCCAGGTAAAATGCCCAGGACATTAAAATTGCGTTGTGGTTCTCTCTGCTCCAGTCTAAATCATAGTCCAGCAGGGTCAGCTCAGAGCTGTCGGGCAGGGCAGGATTGACCTCCACGTCCCCCCGCACCGGGCGGCGGTACTGCTCCGACAGCAACCGCTGCACCTCATAGCTGACTGTGAAATCCAAAAACCGTTTGGCGTTGTCCGGGTGGGCCGCCCCCCGGATCAGGGCGCTGCCATCTGGAACCGCGCTGGTCCCATCCTGGGGATAGACCACGGCGATGCTGTCCCCGGCCGTCACCCGTTTCCAGGCGCTCTCCTCCAGGGTGACCCCCACCCAGCAGCTCCCGTCAGACACTGCGGTGAGAATATTTCCCGAGCTTGCCAACTCCCGCCCGTCCAGGTTATAGGCAAACTGGCGCAGGGCGTCGTCCTGGCTTCCCCCCACCGCCTGAAGCAGCGTCGCCAAGCCAGTAAAGCAGGAGCCGGATACCCCCGGGTCTGCAAAAGCGATCTTCCCCCGCAGCTGCGGCAGCAGCAGGTCCCGCCATGAGGTCACCTCCTCCGCCGAGAGCAGCTTGGTATTATAGATCAGCACCACCGGCAGGGCGGAGAAGGGGGTCCACAGCCCGTCCTCTGAGCGGTACCGCTCTAAAATATCCTCCTGCCCGGCACACAGGTAGGGGTCGAAGCAGTCCTGATAGACCTCCAGGCTGTCCACTCCGCCCCCAAACATCACATCCGCCGCCGGGTCCTCCGCCTCCTGGGCAATGCGCTCCAGCAGTTCATTGGTTCCGCCGGTGACCACATCGACCCAGATTCCAGTCCGCTCCTCAAACTCCCGGACAATGGGCCACCACACCTCCTCCTTGTGGGAGGTATAGACCACCAGGCGGTCCCGCTCCTCCGGCGCGAAGGGAGATGGGCCGGAGTCCCCGCCCCCCGCTCCGCAGCCGGAGAGCAGCACCCCCGCAGCCAGCCCCAGCGCCAGCCCGCGTATCTTTTTCATATATTCCACTCCTCCGCCGGCAGTTCCTCTTCCGTTTTGCCCAATTATAGCACATTTTCTTTTCTCTTTTCATTGTGTTTGACGAAAAAAGCAGAGAACAACAAAAAAGCGCAGATTTGTCCCCTACTCTTTTGCCGGAAAGCCAGATACAATAAATTTACCAGCGGACCTCCTGTCCGCAGACTCTATTTTATGCAGAATACCGAAGGAGGAACCATTATGAAACGCGCACTTGCACTGCTGCTCTCCGCGTCCCTTACCCTCTCTCTGGCCGCCTGCGGCGGCGGAGGAGGTGGAACCTCTCAGGCGGGAGGCAGCTCCGGCCCCGCTTCTTCCGGCGGCACCGGAGAATTGACCGCCACACAGCAGATCATCCAGGAAGCCCAGGGCATGACCCTGGAGGAGCTGGCTCAGAAGGCCATTGAAGAGTCCAACGGCCAGAAGTTCTACGGTGTGGGCAACTCCAGCCGCGGCGCCACCGCTCTGCCTCTGTTCGTGGAGTACCTGCAGTCCATCGATCCCAGCTACACCCTGGAGTTTGAATGGCAGCAGCCCAAGAACAACAAAATCTTCGATCAGCTGACCTCCGATTCTCTGAAGGACACCGGCACCTTTGCCATGACCCTCATCCAGGACGGCAACCAGATCGAGTCCAAGATGGTCCAGACCGGCATCCTGGACACCTTCATCCCCAAGGACTGGGCGGAGGCCAACGGCACCACAGCGGAGGAGTACAACGGCTATCTGCCTCTGCAGACCTTGAACAAGGTGTTTATGTATAACAACACCGGTTCCAAAACCTTTGACAACTGCTGGGACTTTGTGGGAGAGGACGCCCACGGTCTGTTTATGGACATCGACTCCGAGCTGGTGGGCAAAAACTTCCTGTACATGCTCACGGAGGACACCTATGCCGGCTGGCTGAAGGACGCCTTTGAGGCCCTGTCCGCCGATGAGCAGGCTTACTTCCAGCCCACCATTGACGAGATGGCCTCCGAAGCCGAGAGCCTGGGCCTGGGTGAGAACGGCAAGTACGCCCTGGCTTGGATCAAGCTGTGGGTGGGCAGCTATAACGCCCAGACCGACGACGGACCTATCTGCAACACTCTGGTAGACCAGTCTGCCACCGACCAGTTCGGCCTGCTGGTGTACTCCAAGCTGCGCTCGGTGGAGGAGTCCGCCACCGTCTCCAAGAACAACATTACTGTGGCTGCCTATAACGACGGTTACACCGGCATCGGCGGCTTCGGCTACTGCCACTATCTGTTCGTCACCGACAACAGCCCCCTGCCCTGGACCGCCTGCGCCTTCATCGCCTACATGACCTGCACCGCCGACGGCTTCTCCGCCTGGGGCAAGGACATCGGCGGCTACTCCTCCAACCCCCTGGTGGCCGAGGAAAATGAGGAGATCTATCACCATCAGACCGGCGGCATGGCTGAGGATGGCACCACCGTGGAGTTCGCGGCCCTCAACGACCACGGCTATGACTGGTGGACCACCGACGGCCAGCTGGTGCTGGAAGATCCGGAGTACTGCGCCTCCGTGGCCTTCACAGTGGGCAGCTGGATTGAGATGCTGGACCGCTACACGGCCGGCTGAGTTGCCGCGCACGCTGCATTCTCGGCGCCCTTGGAGCCCCCGGTGTCCAAGGGCGCCCCTCCATTTCAGCCCCTCTGCCCTGACCTCTGGCAGAAAGGAGAGATTTTATGGCTTCAACCCCCCTCCAGGTAAGCACATCTGTTGTGCGGCGCAATAAGATCAAGACCTTTTTCTCCAAGCCCTACAACGTGATCCTGGTTCTGATGGGCCTTGTCCTTACGGTCACCACAGTGGCCCCCATTGTGGCCATCGTGGAGGATACCTTCAAAATCCACCCGGGCACCATCGATGCCCACCTAACCGGACAGGTTTCCGGCTATACCCTGGTAAACTACATTGACCTGTTTACCAGTAATCTGGCCAAGACCAACCTGTGGGAGCCCCTGTGGAACACCGTCCTGCTGGCGGTGGGCACCTGTGTGGTGTCCATTCTGTTCGGCGGTCTGTTCGCCTTCCTCATCACCCGGACCAATCTGGCCTGGCGAAAGTATTTGAGCTCCATTTTCATTTTCCCCTACATCATGCCCCAGTGGACCCTGGCCGTGGTGTGGCAGCACATGTTCAATTCCAATGCTGTGACGGGAACTTCCAACGGTCTTCTGGCTGCCACGCTCGGCATTGAGATGCCCGCCTGGTGGTGCCTGGGGATCTTCCCCAGCGTGGTGGTACTGGGCCTTCACTACGCCCCCTTCGCCTATATCCTCATCGGCGGCATCTTCCGGAACATGGACGCCAACCTGGAGGAGGCAGCCACCATCCTGGACACTCCAAAGTGGAAGATTATGTTCCGGGTGACCCTCCCCATGGTGAAGCCCGCCATTTTGTCCACCATTCTGCTGGTGTTCGGCAGCTCCATGGGCAGCTACCCGGTGCCCCATTATTTGAATCTGACCACTCTGGCCACAAAATACGTGTCCATGAACTCCAAATACACCGGCGAGGCCAGCATCCTGGCCATCATCATGATGATCTTCGGCGTGGCCATCATGCTGCTCAACCAGCTGAGCCTCCAGAGCCGAAAGAACTACACCACCGTCACCGGCAAGTCCGGGCAGATCTCCAAGATCAACCTGGGCCGGGTGGGCAAATATGTCATTGCCCTGGTGCTGGTCGTGGTGACCTTTTTCACCAGCATCTTCCCCATCGTCTCCTTCGCCTTTGAGACCTTTCTCCCCAACCCCGGCGACTACTCCTTCCTGTACACCGGGGACACAGACAACCTGACCACCAAATGGTGGGTCACCGACGAGAACATCACCGAGAACGGCATGTACGGCCAGAAGGGCATCCTCCACAACGACACCATCTGGCGCGCCTTCAAAGGGACCATCTGGGTGTCCGTGTGCTGTTCCCTGCTGGCGGGCACCATCGGCACCATGATCGGCTACGCCGTGTCCAAAAACCGACGAAGCAAGCTGGCCAACTATGTAAACTCAGTGGCTTTTCTGCCCTACCTGATGCCCTCCATTGCCGTGGGCGTGGCCTTTTTTATCCTGTTCTCCAACCAATACATCAATCTGTTCAACACCTACACCCTGCTGATCATTGTGGGCACCATCAAGTACATCCCCTTTGCCAGCCGAAGCTCTCTGAATTCCATGCTCCAGCTGTCCGGGGAGATCGAGGAGTCTGCCATGATCCTGAACATCCCCTGGGTCAAGCGCATGACCCGCATCATCATTCCCATTCAGAAGTCCTCCATTATCAGCGGCTATCTGCTCCCCTTTATGACCTGCCTGCGGGAGCTGTCCCTGTTCATGCTGCTTTGCACTCAGGGTTTTATCCTGGCCACCACCCTGGACTACTTCGACGAGATGGGTCTGTACGCCTTCTCCAGCGGCATCAATCTGATTTTGATTATCACCATCCTGGTGTGCAACACCCTGGTGAACAAGATCACCGGGGCCAGCCTGGACAAGGGAATAGGAGGTTAAACTATGCCAGAGATTCGATTGGAACATGTGACCAAGCGGTGGGGAAAATTTTACGCGGTGGACGACCTGAGCATGGTCATCCAGGACAACGCCTTTGTCACCCTGCTGGGTCCCTCCGGCTGCGGCAAGACCACTACCCTGCGGATGATCGCCGGACTGGAGACTCCAACCAGCGGCCGCATTACCATCGGCGACAAGGTTGTTTTTGACAGCGCCCTGGGGATTAACATTCCAGCCAGCAAGCGAAAAGTGGGCTTTTTGTTTCAGAACTATGCCCTCTGGCCCAACATGACGGTATATGACAACATCGCCTTTGGTCTGAGCAATCTCAAGGAGCCCATGCCCAAGGTGGACTTTGAGGCAAAGAATGCCGCCCGCCTGGCGGAAATTTTGAAAAAGCCCGACGACGTGGTGAAGGTCCTGGAGGAGTGCCGGGACAAAAACGGCAAGCTGGATGAGAAGAAGGCCCATCTGAAGCTCATTGACGCCTTCACCATCTCCCTGTTTACCGCAAAAAAACTCTTTGCCTACCATGTGGAGAGCGGCAAGGATCTGTCCGGCGAAATTACCGCCCTTCAGGCCAAAGCGGAGGGGGCCCGAAAGAGCGCCCAGGCCGGCGGCGGGGAGCTGAACGAGAACTTTGAGCTGGTGAAAAACGGCCAGGTGGTCACCGAGGTCCGGAAGATGACCAAGGAGGAGATCGACCTGACGGTGCGCCGGGTATCCCGGATCGTGAAAATCGGCATGTTTATGGACCGCTACCCGGCGGAGCTGTCCGGCGGCCAGCAGCAGCGGGTGGCCATCGCCCGCACCCTGGCCCCAGAGCCCTCGGTGCTCTTTATGGACGAGCCCTTGAGCAACCTGGACGCCAAGCTGCGCCTGGAGATGCGCTATGAGCTGCAGCGCCTCCACCTGGAGACCGGTTCCACCTTCGTCTACGTCACCCACGACCAGATGGAGGCCATGACCCTGGCCACCCAGATCTGCCTCATTGACAACGGGGTGCTCCAACAGTACGACGCCCCCCTCACCGTATACCACCAGCCCAGCAACTTGTTTGTGGCCGACTTTGTGGGCAACCCCTCCATCAACTTCGTGGAGGCCAGTGGGGAGCAGCAGGAGGATGGGGCCATCGCTCTCACACTATTTCAAAACCGCAGGGCTGAATTCTATCCGGCCCGCCCTCTGGAGCTGACAAACTGGTTCCAGGCACGGGACCAGGAGGTCCAGGCTCAGGCAGCAGAGCGCCAGAAACGAGCCGAGGACAAGAATTATGTAGAGAAGGGCAATAAAGACGAGGTCTTCCGCTACCACATTGCCAAAGTTGTAGAGGAGGACGACTCCCTTCAGGAGGAACCTGTTCTGTCCAACCAGGATCTGGTTTTGGGAATCCGGCCGGAATTTCTGGAAATCACCTCAGACGGAGGTCTGGACGGTGAAATCTACGGTGCGATGCCCACAGGCATGGAGTCCACAATCAAGGTGCGGGTGGATGACTTTCTTCTGACTGGAGTGGTATTCGGCAGCACACTGTTCTCCCTTGGCTCCAAGGTGCGTCTGGATATTTCCAGCTCCAACATCATGCTGTTTGACCGGCAGAGCGGTCGCTGCATCACTCAGGGCAGCCTGCGGTTTCTTTGAGCAGCACATGAATTCAGATCCCCCTCTCACCGGCATCCCACGGTTGGAAATTTGAGGCCGGCCATATCCATCGGCTGACCGGCAAACTGTATCGAAAAACGGGCAGGAGATCGTTGATCTCCTGCCCGTAGCTTGTCAAAAAAACTCTGTTCGGACGAATCCGCCCGAGTGTTGGCGGGGGAGCTCGAGGGGGCGGCAGCCCGCCTCGAGTGGGACCAAATGCCCTGAATGCCTTGCAGGGCAAGGCATTCAGCGAGCGCAGCGAGGACTTTTCCGCCGCTGAACGGCGGGGAAGTAACGGCATTTTTGCAGGCTGTCGAAAAAGCCCTTGGACTTTTTCGACAGCCTGCGGGCAGGAGATCGTTGATCTCCTGCCCGCTTCAGTTTATCAAAAAACCTGTGCAGAATAAAATCCGCCTGAGTCAGGGCGGGGGGGAGCAGCCGCCCGCCTCGAATGGACTCAAATGCCCTGGAAGCCCTGCCGGGCAAGGATTCCGGCAAGCGAAGCGAGAGCCTTTGCGCCCCCTTTGGCTGAATACGCAGTCAAAACATTTCTCATCCTTGGTCCGAAACTGTTCACCGGCCCGAATCGCGTTTTTTTACTCCATACTTTTGTTTTGTACGCCAGAGGGGCAAAGAATCCTTGCCGCCTACAGTTCAGGATTTGCGGCATTATAAACAAAAAATCAGCCTTCCAGCATAAAATAGAGAAAATAGGTGATCGCCAGCAGGTCGGCGCAGCCGCCGGGAGAGAGGTTTCTCTGGATCATGGCCCGGTCCAGCGCCCGCACGGCCTCCGGATCGGGGCGGGGTCCGCCCTCCAGCAGGGCCCCGGCCTGCCGGACGGCCCACCGCTGCCCCTCCATGCCGCCCCGTGCAAACAAGTTGGTGTCCGCCGTGCCGGCGGTCAGGGCCAGAAGGGCGGCCGTCCCCGCTTCCTCCAGGCCGGCCCCCTGATCCAAGGCGGCGCGCAGGGCGGGCAGGCCGATTTTCAGAACGGCGGGGAAGCCGCCGGCCGCCTCCCCCCGCACGCCCCGCTCTCCGGTCTCTACATACAGCCGCTCCCCGGCGGTGCGGGCGTTTTCTCGGGTGAGCGCGGCAAAGAAGCCCTCCGCCGCCGGGGCGGACATGTGCCCGCACTCCGCCAAAATCTCCTCCGGCTCCCGGCAGGGTCCCTCCGGGGTCCACAGCCGCCCGCAGGCCCCCAGGACGCAGCCCAGGGAGAAGATGGCCCCCTTGTGGGTGTTCACCCCGCCGGTGGCCCGAAGCATGGTCCGCTCTGCCCCCAAGCCCGCCTCCCTGAGCCGCTCAAAGGTCTCCTCCGGCATCCTGTGGGCGGTCTCCTGGCCGATGGCTGCGGCCCGCTCTAGGTAGGGCAGGAGGGCGGCGGTGCTGTCCAGAAAGGTAAACACATCCATGTCTTTGTGGCTGCCGTTGTTGTGCCGGTCCACCAGCCCCGGCTTGGGGGTGGTGCACACCTCGTACAGCAGGGCCCTGGCCCCCTGGGCAGCCAGGAACTTCCGATCCTTTTCCGCAAAAAAGTCCCGCAGGATGGTCTGGGTTTTCTCCTGTATCTCCTCCACCGGGTGGAGCCGCCGGGAGGCGCAGCCCTTGCCCGCCTTCCCGCACACCAGACAGGGCCGGGGCGGGAACCCCAGGGCCTCCCGGTCCCACTTGCCCCCCTCCGGGTCCAGCACGTCCAGGTCGAACAGACGGCCCAGGGTGTCCCGGTCCTCGATCCCAGCGCACAGCTCCTTGGCGGTCCGGGCGGGGCCGTCCACAGCCCAAAGGGCCTCACACCCGGTGGGCCGGTCCACCTCCTCCTGGTGGAGGGGGCGCAGCCCCCGGGCGGCCAGAGCGTCCTCCAGGCGGAGGAGCCCCTCCCGGAAGGCCCGGCGGATGACCGGGCCGTTTTTGACGGGGCCTGCGATGTTCAGGGTAAAGGAGACCACCGGGCGGGCATACCGCTCCAGCAGCTCCCGCTGGCGGCCGGCCCGGACTTCCCGGGCCTCCAGCATCTCCATCAGAGTCACTTCCCGATCCATAGAGGGGACCTCCTTGTCTTAGTAGTGGACAACGTTCCCGGCGGCCTGGATGGCGGCGATCACCGGCCGGGCCTCCGGGGTGTGGAAGAACTGCCAAGTGGGTTCCGGGACCAGTGGACGGATGGCCCCCAAATTTCCGTCGTGGATGAGCTTCCGCACCGTGCTGGCGCTGATGGGTGCGCCGTCTTGAGAGGCCCGGGGGACCTCCACAAACCGAATCCCCTTCTTGGGCAGCTCTTGAGCCATCACTCGGTTGTACAGGCCGGTGACCTGGCTGCTGGGCTCCTCCCCGGCGTACCGGGCGGCGATATTCAGGGCCTGGGCGATCTGGCCGAACAGGGCCAGATCCAGACGGGCGTGGCCCTGGATCACCGCCCCCTCATCCTTCAAGAAGTAGCTGGGGAAGGTGGCCGAGCTGATGAGGTAGGGCCCGCTCTTGTGGCAGATCACATGGGGCAGGTGGGCCACCCCCTCCGTCACCAGCTTCCACCGCACGGCAAAGGGCACCAGGCTGGCGTCCTCTTCCAGCACAAACAGGTGGACGGCGGGGAACTCCGCCGCCGCCCGCTCCGCCAGGGCCAGGTGGCCCAGGGTGAAGGGGTTGGCGTTCATGACAATGGCGGCGGCGGGCTCTTCGGTGCGGCTCTGGGACAGCCGGGCGCAGAAGCGGGCAAAGCCGTTTTTCCGGTTCTCTAAAAAGGAGAGGGTGTTTTCCACCCGGGCGATCTCATAGAACCCCAGGTCCTGAAAGAATTTGGCGGTGCTGACTTTCGTGTACACAAACAGATGGGTGCGCCCCTGTCCGGTCAGCCGCTCCACCAGGTGGGAGACGATCTGGTTCAGCAGGCCCTCCCCCTGGTGGGCGCGGTCTACGGCGAAGCACCGCAGGGTGGCACCGAAGGAGCTGCCGGTGGCGGCTAAGTTGTCATTCTCGTCAAACAGCCCGCAGGTGTAGTCCAGGTTGCCGTCCAGAGAAATGCCCTCCTGCTCCAGCAGGGCACGGACCTGAGCCATGCCGCGGCGGTCGTCCGGGTGGATTTTCGAGAGGGTGTAGAACATGGGGCACCTCCAAAAACAAGGAGAGCCGCCGCGGCT
>JABLTR010013996.1_pt1 | contig 40193 bp, 43 predicted proteins | sample 7160071 | NCBI WGS metagenome assembly JABLTR01 (sample SAMN14651230, study PRJNA627086) | human gut metagenome | isolation source: feces | host: Homo sapiens | reverse complement strand
GCTGACGGCCAGTGCATGATCATCGTCGATCAGGGCAAGGTCACGGAGCTCTGCGCGGAGCCGGGCGAGTTCGTCTACGATTCCTCGACCGAGCCGTCTATTTTCTCCGGCCAGCTTGGCACGAGCATCCTCGACACGTTCAAGAACATCGGCAAGCGGTTCACGTTTGGCGGCGAGCCGCCCAAGGATCAGAGAGTCTACTACTTCAACACCAAGGAACTGATCGGCAACAAGTATGGCACGCCGAGCCCGGTACCGTTCCGCGTCGTCGACCAGAGAGCGGGCATCGACATTGACATCGCGATCCGCTGCTTTGGCGAATACAGCTACCGCATCTGCGACCCGATCCTGTTCTACACGAACGTCTGCGGCAACGTGGGCGAGGATTACACGCGTGACCGGCTGGACGGCCAGCTCAAGACCGAACTGCTGACCGCGCTTCAGCCCGCATTCGCGAAGATTTCGGAAATGGGCATCCGCTATTCCGCGCTTCCCGGCCACACGATGGAGTTGGCCGACGCACTGAATGAAGTGCTGTCTGGCAAGTGGCGTAATCTGCGTGGTCTGGAAATCGTCTCGTTTGGCGTTTCGTCCGTCAAGGCGAGCGAGGAAGACGAGCAGATGCTCAAGGAGATGCAGCGCAACGCGGCCTTCATGGACCCGACGCGGGCGGCGGCACACCTGGTCGGCGCACAGGCGGCAGCAATGCAGTCGGCTGCGTCCAATCAGGGCGCAGGCCCCGCGATGGCGTTCATGGGCATGAACATGGCGGGACAGATGGGCGGCATGAACGCGCAGAATCTCTATCAGATGGGCGCGCAGCAGCAGGCTGCACAGCCAGCCCCGGCTCCCGCTGCACCGGCAGCGCCCACGAACGGCTGGACGTGCAGCTGCGGGCAAAGCGGCATCACCGGCAATTTCTGCCCGAACTGCGGCAGCAAAAAGCCGGAGCCGAAGCCTGCGGCAGAGGGCTGGAAATGCCCGCAGTGCGGTGCGGCGGCAACCGGAAAGTTCTGCCCCGAATGCGGCACAAAAAAACCCGAAGCGCAAGCAGACGGCTGGACGTGCAGCTGCGGCGCCGTAAACAAAGGAAAGTTCTGCGCCGAATGCGGCAAACCCAAGCCCGCAGGCGTGCCGCAGTACAAGTGCGACAAGTGCGGCTGGGAACCTGCTGATCCGGCGCATCCGCCGAAGTTCTGCCCCGAATGCGGAGACCCGTTTGACGACGGGGATCTGACGTGAAATCGGCAGTGAAAGCTGCGCTGATTACCGTTTCGGTAATTGCCCTGCTTGCGCTGACAGGATGCTCGCTGTATCGGCTTGTTGTAACGTCACAGATCAAAGACGGAGACAGGATGGAAAACCCGGATGCATACAGAGCCGGCAAGGAACTGGTGGAAGTTGAGTGGCGGCAGAACCACATGAATTTCTATCGCAGCTTTTCACTGAAATTTTATCTGGAGAACGATATGCCTCTGCTGACCGGCTGGTTTCCAAGCCAATCTGGCGGCGATGAGGTAAGAGAAAGCGGAACGGATGCGTTTTCCAACCCGGTTCCATGGCAGTTAACGTGGGTACAGTGGTTTGAGCTTCAGAATGTGCTGGCAGAGACGGATCTTCCGGCGTACAGAAAACCGTCTTCTGACAGCTATGATGAAGTTGACAGCGAGATCCGGATCGTTTGGCGCACCGATGACGGGGATGAGGCCCAAACGCTCAGCGGCAGCCATGCGGAGGCACTGGAGGCCTTGGTGCTGGGTATTGCCGAGGAAGCGTATGCTGCATCCAAGCTTGAAACAGAGCAGCGTGAGGTGCGCGAAACAGCAGAGTTGGTCGGAATTTACTGGGAGCAAAACGCCTCGTCTGCGCGTGACTGCTTCAGCTTCCTTCTTGATGAGCGGACGATGCCATCCCGACCGGAGAAGCAGATGCTTTTCTCCTACCGGTATCAGGATGGCGACGGCAAGACCATTTTCAGGGAGAATGCCGCCGTCGAGCCGGAGAAGGTGCAGGCGTATTTCAGCAGCATCGGACAAGAGCTTCGCGTGCTGGGGCTTCCGGTTTACCCCGGCGTCTGCCCGGACGGCATTGTGGACAGCTGCATTGCCGCGACATGGCAAGACAGCGGCGAGGTTTTCACAAACAACTACTGCGGCGATAGTGCACAGAGCATCTTTAACCTCCTGGCAGCGTTTGCCGAGGAGACAGAGGCCGGGATTTTCTCAAGACCTGTGCCGGACGGCGGATGGAAATGTCCAGAGTGTGGGATGCCGAATGGCAGCAGCGTATTTTGCGCAGAGTGCGGAGCCAGACGCCCTGCGGAATAAAAAAGCAAACAGCAAGGGTGTATCTGAAAACTCCCAACGCACCCGGACAGCGGGTCTTTTTGCGGTGTGCCGCGTCATTTTTTCTTGAAATACATCAGTATTCCCGCGAAAAAATGTCTTGCTCAACGCAAAAATCCCTCGCTGCCGGTCACATCATGAGTTTTCAGATGCACCCAAGGAAACGAGGAGGATTTATTTATGAATGGACACAAGTTTTTGAAGGTCACTGGCATTCTGATGATCATTGCCGCTGTATTTTCCATCATAGCAGGTGTGCTTGTCGGCGGACTGGGTGCATTGGCGGCCGGGGTCGGCGCGGCATCCGGCCTGACATTTGCCTACTGGGCAGCACTGTTTCTGACACTGGTCGGAGGGATTTTCCAGATGATCGCCGGAATTAAGGGCGTCAAGCACAGCAAACGCAGTGAAAAAGCAGGCGGGCTCATCGTATGGGGCGCAATCGTGGCTGTATTCAGCGTCTTGAGCATCGTGATGAATCTGGTCAACGGCGGCGAGTTTAACGTCACAAGCGTTCTGACGGGCGTGGCCGTTCCGGCTTTGTACATCTATGGCGCGGTGCTCAATTCCAAGGCAGATGCACAGTACACCGCATAGTTTGAGAAGCAGACACAAAGGAGATTGGTACATATATGGGACTGTTCGATAAGAAATATTGCGATATTTGCGGAGAAAAGATCGGCTTACTTGGCAACCGCAAGCTGGAAAACGGGAATCTCTGCAAAAACTGTGCCAAAAAGCTCTCGCCGTGGTTCTCTGACCGGCGCAACAGCACCGTCGAAGAAATCAAGGCGCAGCTTGCCTACAGGGAAGCAAATCAGGAAAAGGTTGCGGCATTCCATACGACCAGAACGCTCGGCACGGACACCAAAGTACTTCTTGATGAGGACGCGGGGAAGTTTATGGTGACACGGACCAGAAATCTCGTGGAGGCCAACCCGGATGTTCTGGACTTCGCAGACGTGACAGGCTGCAATCTCGACATTGACGAGAGCCGCTCGGAGCTCAAGCGTGAGGATAAGGACGGCAAGGAGGTCAGCTACAATCCGCCGCGCTATGAATACTCCTATGATTTTTACATCACTATATTCGTCAACAATCCCTATTTTGACGAAATGCGCTTCCAACTCAACTCCAGCTCTGTGGACATCACACCACCGCCCGCAATGCGTCCGGGCATGACGACCCGCTGCAATCCGGAGACCAATGTTGAGTACCGCAATTACAAAAAGCTCGGCGAGGAGATCCGGCAGGTTCTGACGCAGGTCCGCAGGGATGTGCGGGAGAAGATCGAGCAGGCCGCCGCGCCCAAAGCGGCAGTCACCTGCCCCTACTGCGGCGCAACCACCACACCAGATGCAACCGGCTGCTGTGAATACTGCGGCGGCGCGGTGAATGGCTGAACCATCCATCAAACAAACATGAAGAAAGAAGGACTTAAAAAATGAGAAAGTATATAGCATTACTCCTGATCGTGGTTACGCTCCTGACGCTTGCCGCCTGCGGCAGCAAGGATGCGCTGGCCGGAACATGGTCTGCCGAGCTTGGTGCAGACGGTGTGATCACATGGACGTTCAACGGAAAAGGTAAATGCACCATGGAGAATGCGTACATGAAGCAAAACGGCACCTATACCATTGACGGCGACCAGCTTACGGTAACGCTGGAGGCTTGGAGCGAACCGTCTACTTACACGTTCTCCGTGGATGGCAGCAGCCTTACCATGAATGAGAACTCCGGCTACGGCATCAGCGGCACTTTTGCAAAAAAATAAGCCGCGTAGAAACACAATACATATCAGCCACCCACCGGACTTTAGAAAGGAGAAAACGTTATGGATAACCTTACTGGCAGCATAAAAGACGCCGCATTCGCGACCAGTCCCCGTGAATTTGATCTTTCCTATTCCACCACACTGGAGGAGATCATGGAAAAGCTCAATGCCCGCAGGGCAGCGTTCCAGATGCCGTTCCAGATCAAGGGCGGCATTCCCGGGCAACGCATCTCGTTCGAGAAAGAACCGAATGTGGACGTTGGTCTCTGGCTTTTCCTCAAGGACGGCACACACATCCGAATCCAGCCGGTTATTACGGAGGCCAAGATGTCGGTTGGCGGTATGCGCGTTGATAAGAACAGTGCGTTGCGCAAGGGCCTCAAGGGTGCGACAGTCGGCCTTGCAACGGAGCGCGGCGGCTATATCGACACCGTGACTGAGACCGTGAAGAAGATTTTGAACGGTGAGGAAGTGGAGGATTATGTCGCGCCAGAGGTTCCGGCCGAAACGAAGGACTGGACGACAACGTTCCTGCTTTGCCTCTTCCTTGGCGGTCTTGGCGTCCACCGCTACTATGTCGGCAAGATCGGCACGGGGATTCTCTATACGCTGACGGCAGGTCTGTTCGGCATCGGATACCTTGTCGACTTTATCAAGATTCTCTGCGGCAAGTTTACCGACAAGAACGGGGACCGTATCCAGCGCGAAAAGAAATAAGGAAAGCAAAATGTCTCAGGTATGCATTGCTGTTTTTTGCCGGAATGATATGTTATTTTCTGTTGATCGGCAGATTTGTGCATCCCTGAAGGATATTGGGAGGGAATTATGAAACAGACGAAGACCAAGCTTCTATGCCTGCTTCTTGCAGTGCTGATGCTGTTCAGCCTCACCGCCTGCGGAAAGGATAAAGCGAAAGACTCCAATTTGATCAAGCTCGGTGACTATGAGCTGCTCTACAAGGGCGCGTGCATCATGGAAGATTCGGACGGAAATGACGCAATCGTTCTGACACTGGACTTCACAAACAACGGCAAGGAGAATGCGTCGTATCTTTGGAGCGTCGATGAAACAGTTATGCAAAACGGCGTAGAGCTGGAAGCAGCAACTGTCTTTACCGACTACGACACCTTTGAAACCGTGATAGAAGGCCAGTTTGCAGATGTCGCTCCGGGCGCAACGCTGGAAGTTCGGACAGCATATCTGCTTCAGGACACGACCAGTCCAGTCGAGGCAACCTTCGAGCAGTTCCTCGGCAAGAAAAGCGGCAAAGTTACGATTGACCCGACCACGCTCAGTCGTGAAGATGCCGCGAACTCGGAAACGATGACGACGGATCCTGGCGCGGGAACGCTCGGAACAGACACGATGGCCACGACCGGCGACGCGCTGCTCGACTGGTGGAACGGCGAGTGGTACGGCTGGTGGAAGATGAGCGGCTGTTATGGCTACTATGAGAGCATGGAAGGAAACTGGTGGGATGTCTGCGGCGATATTGACATCGGTACGGACTACACTGGCACGATCACGCTTTGGGACGAGGACTACACAAGGTCCGATCCCATGGCCTCCGCACAGGTCAGTCTGAGCGAAGCCGGAACCGGCGAGCACGGCACGGTGATGTCCGAGGGCGGCTGGTTCACAAACGTGGCCCTGGAGCATGCGGACTGGATCGTCGATCCCGACCTTTTGGAATATGACGACATGATCTGGATCAGCGGTGACTATGAAGACGGTGATGACGAGTTCCACTACGACATCTATCTGCGCCCGTGGGGTCTGTACTGGGAGGACATGGACGAGAGCGGCTATCCCTACCGTTATACCGACTGGTATCTGCCGCTGATTGACGCGGGCAAGTCTATGCCGGATGCCATCGGAGAAGATGCGCCGGAGGGGGCTGCTCCGGCAGAGGGCGCTTCGCTCACCCCGACGGACGCGATGGCCTCCGGCGGCGACGGCATCGTGACTGAGGAGCAGGTGCAGAAGGGCTACGTCTGGATGAACGAGGTCAATAATAATATTTTTGACGCAACCTACGATGATATCGTTGCCTACTTCGGCGTGGAAGGCCAGTTCGTCAAGGAAGAGTACAGCGACCACATGAAGGCAAACTACCGCTACTACAAATGGATCTCTGAGGACGACGACTCCCATTTCATCTACGTCAATTTTAAGGAAAACGAGTCGGGCGTTTATACGGTGAGTGCGTACAACACCAGCGGCTTCTCCGGCACAGAAGCCATAGAAAAGTATCTGGACATCGTGAAGGCCGAGGCCGCCGAGGCGAACAAGGCAGCGTCTGCAAACGCCGAGATGAAGGACTTCTCCGTGGAGATCGCCCAGTTTGCAAAAGACGATGTGAAGGTCAAGATCATGACGAAGATCCCGGTATCCGGCTGGTCGTTCGATGATAGTGGGCGCTGCCTGGTGGAAAACGAAGATCCCACCGCGTTTGGTGCGGGCGCCATCAGATTCGAGGTAAGAACCAATGTGGAGGACTTCGACTACTACAAGGACGACTTTGAAAACTATCAGGACATCGACGATCGCGTGATCGGCGGCATCACCTTCAAAGGCCGCACCTATAAGTACATCGGCTACGAATGGATTCAGTATATCGCGCAGCTTGACGACGGCCGCGCACTGTCCATCGGACTGACGAAATTGGAGTGCGTCCCGGGAACGATGCCTGACATCATTCTCACCAACATGACGTTCCAGTAAGGGCGGCGTCCTTCTGAGGATTTATATGAAAACCGGCTCCCGCCCCAATTTGGAGCGGGAGAATCCGGCTATTTGTGGAGAAACGGAGGTGATGCTGTGAAGCTCAAGACGTTCCTCATCATGGCAGGTCTATGGATGGGGCTGTTCGGTCTGACCGCCTGCAGCGGTGCTGACGTGCGTACCTATCAGTACCCGGAGACAGCGGTCCTTTTTAATGACTTCCACATCAAAAAAACCGTTTACAGCCCGGGGGTCATGAAGCTCTATTACCGCGGCGGGCAGTTCAAGGACACGCCCATCCGCTGCTACGACGCGAATTTTGAGGATCTGGGCGATCAGTTTGAATATTCCTTTCAAAACGGTGTTCTGACAGTTCAGGCGAATTTTGCAGAACAAATCAGCGGACTCACGATTGAGGATAAAGACCACGATACGGTCTATCATCTGCGCTATCTGGACTCTCCGCAGTTTGCGTGGCTGGCGGATACGTTCTGGCTGGACTACGGTATGATGACGATGGGCGACGAGGCGCGGTATTACAGCGACGCGGAGCGGCAGGCACAGGCAGAGCGGGAGAGCGCCGAGCATGGGCAGACACGCGATGTTTTTGCGCTGCTCGAGGGCACGTGGATCTCCGAGGATGGTCTGCAAAAATATGTGTTTTCCACGGACGCAGACGGGAGCGAATTGCGTGCGGCGGAGCTGTGGTTCGACGAAACGGAGCAGAAATGGAATGGCTGGGAGCTGTGCGTCGAGTCCGCGTTTCAGACGCCGTATTTCGGCGGCGAATACAGTGAGGACGTGGCGGAGCACCTGCAGGAGATCGTACTGGGAAACAGCGACCATGCGGCAGCGGATCTGCACATCCTGTACGACACGCAAAACGCGGTCATATTGGGCGGCGGGCTGACTTACCACAGAGAGTAGGGCTACGGTGCCGTCAGGCACCGGCACAGGAAACGAGGAAGGCACATGGCAACACAAGTAACAAATTATCAATGTCCCGCCTGTACGGGACCGCTCCATTTTGTAGGAGAATCCGGCAGGCTGGAGTGCGATTACTGCGGCTCAAGCTTCGATATCGCAGAAATTGAAGCGTTCTACGCAGAAAAAGAAGCAAAAGCGGCGGAAACGGCGCAGAAGCAGGAAGAAACAGAAGCGGCTCAAAAATCTGCCGGAGCGGAAGAACAAAAGGCCGCCGCAAACGGCTCTGACTGGGATGCCTCCGGTCTGAGCGAGGACTGGGGCGCGGACGCGGCCGACATGAAAGCCTACTGCTGCCCGTCGTGCGGTGCGGAACTGCTCTGCGACGCGACGACTGCGGCCACGTCCTGCCCGTACTGCGGAAACCCGTCGGTACTTCCGGGGCAGTTCGCCGGCATTTTGAAGCCCGATTTTGTGCTGCCCTTCAAGCTGAGCAAGGAGGATGCTATCAAGGCATTGAAGAAGCACTATCTCAAAAAGCCTCTGCTGCCATCGACCTTCTCCAAAGCCAACCATCTGGAGGAGATCAAGGGTGTGTATGTACCTTTCTGGATGTACGACGGTGAGGCCAGCGGAAGTGCGCAATTCCATGCTACGCAGGTACATACCTACACCTCGGGAGATTATGAGATCACGGAGACAAGCCACTATGATGTGAGCCGTGCCGGTTCCATTGCCTTCGAAAAAATCCCGGTGGACGCATCGAGCAAAATGCCGGATGACTACATGGACTCCATCGAACCGTATGACTATGCAGATCTCAAGCCATTCTCCACGGCATATTTGCCCGGATTTCTGGCGGACAAATATGATGTGAGCGTTGAAGACAGCCGGGAACGGGCAGACAAGCGCTGCACTGGCTCACTGGTGTCAGCGCTGGAGCGCACGGTGTCGGGTTATACCACCTGCAATGAAACGAGCCGGGATATCCACTTGAAGCGCGGCAAGGTGCATTACGCACTGCTTCCCGTCTGGATCCTGAACACAAGGTGGGAGGGAAAAGATTTCCTCTTTACCATGAACGGTCAGACCGGCAAGCTTGTCGGCAACCTTCCCGTCAGCACGAAACGGGTAATTGGCCTGTTTGCGGCAATCGCGGCATCTCTTATTGCCATCAGTGTGACCGCGCTGCTGCTTTTGGCGCGATAGGGAGGGCTGAGAAATGAAAAGAAGAATACGCTGTCTCCTGCTGGTGCTTCTGTTCTGCCTTGTGCTCTGCGTGAGCGCAGCCGCGGCTGAGCAGACAGGCGCACAGCTTTCTTATGTGACGGACGCGGCCGGACTTCTCAGCGAAAACGAAAATATGCTGCTGGAAAAGATGGCGGAAAGCGTCTCCAAAAAGTATGGTGTCGGCGTCTACATCGTAACCGTGGAGGACTATCGGGACTTCCATTCTGAAGGCGTCTATAAGGCGACCTACACCATCTACCATGAATACACCATGGGCGAAGGACCGAACCGCGACGGGATCATGCTCCTGCTCAGCATGGATGATCGCGACTGGGCAATGTTCTGCTACGGCTCACGCTGCGAGTATGCGTTCAACAGCTATGGTCAGCAGAAGCTGGAAAAGGTCTTCCTCGACAATTTTGGCGAGAACGACTGGTACGGCGGCTTTGAGGATTACGTCAAAGAATGCAGCGTCTATCTGGAAAAGGCTTCCGCAGGAAAGCCCGTCCGGGCGAGCTTGTTCTATCCGCTCCTTATCGTGATCGGTCTTTCCCTGCTGGCGGCAGCCGCGGTCGTCGCTGTGATATGGCAGAAAATGGACACTGTATCAAAAAAAGCAACCGCGAACGACTACGTCTCCGCGGGACTCCGGCTTACGGAGCAAACAGATCATTTCACCCATAAGACGACCTCCAGCCGGAAGATCGAGCGCAGCTCTTCCAGCGACGGAAGCAGTCACAGCGAATCCGGCGGCGGTGGTTCCGGTCGAAGCGGGACATTCTGAAAGGAGCGGCCATGAAAACAACACCCAAACGAATACTCGCGCTGCTGTTGGCGCTGGGGTTGCTGCTGTCCCTCTGTGCCTGCGGGCAGAAGGAACAGACGGTGCCCGACGAACCCAAAATGAGTACAGATAAGGTTGATCTTCTCACAAAGGCCGATAAAAAAACACCGGAGAGACAGCCGGAAGAAGCGATATCGCAGAGCGACATGAGTGATCGCGTGTCACGCGACGAGGCGACGGAAACACAGCCGGTACAGTACGGTTTTTCACAGGAGGCAGAGACCTCGCTTGGATGGCTGCGCGACCGGATCGACGTGACGGGCGTGATGTTCGGCGCGGCGTATCTCGGTTATGTCGGCGGGCTGTTTGACGAGGGCTTCGAGGCGGGCTTCCCCGCGTGGCTGTGGGAAACCAACGAGGCCATGCTGCTCAAATACCCTTTTATCGCGGAAATCGACGAGGAGCATATCATCGGCGGCGCGGGACATCTGTACTGCATTGTGCCGGTCGATGAGAACGCGACGCTTGCGATCAACCGTGTGCAGTGGAACGAAAAAACACAGACCGACGAGGTCACGGAGGTGCTCTACCGGTCGGAGAGCGGCGAGCCGGTGCTGCTCTTTGCAAATCTTGACGGTGTGGCATACGAGGCGGACACACAGCTATTCATCACCGACAGCAACAATACCTACGAGTGGTATCCGGGTCTCGACGCGGAAAGCAGACTTGCGCTGGCGCTTTCGTATGATTACCACATCTGGGACTTTACGGAGTATACCTGGCAGTATGCACCGCCGAGTCTTGCGCAGTGGCTTGCTGACGGCTGGGGTGGCGTGACCGCACTCTCTCTTGCAGGCTCGGAAAGCTACGGTATGGGCTGGTTCTATCAGACGATGGTAGGGCAGACAGACCGCGTTGCGTATTTTTCTCTTCGCTTCTATCACGATGATGAGAGCGGAGGCTCTGTCGATCTGGAGTGGAGCTACGAGGGCAGCAGCGATTTTGAAGAGATGTGGAGCGGCTTCTGGACGATCGAGTCGGTGATGGACGGACCGAGCTATGTGACGCTCAGCTTGTCGCTTGTGGGCGGTAATCGCTATGAGACCTCGGATGGACCGTTTTATATGTCTGAGACCTATCCCCTCCTGATCAGCCCGAGCGGCACGGAGCTGATGGTCGGCGCGGGTGAGAACGGCATTTGCCTGCCGTTCATGTCGCAAAGCACAACGGCATGTGTGCTGACACAGGCCGTAGGATAGAAGGCGTGCAGGGAGCCAACTGCTTTGAGGTTTGCATTTACAAATTCTGTTTGGTAGCAATCTACCGTTCAGGTCTGTGTCCGTGACAATAATCTGTTCGGTTCACAGTATCAATGCACGCTGCCGCTCAAGACACAGCCCCCTTCAGAAATTGCCGCTGCAGCATTTCGGAGTTTTAAGAAGCTGTAGATGTCACCGTCCTCATCCCGCAGAGCGCGGTTCAGGGGCAGACCTTCCAGCTTGCCTTCCTCGTTGCAGACTAGTCGAATATGCGCTCAGCAGGTCTATGTCTCCGACAATGGTCGCAGATTACACATTGCATCTGCCTGATAAAACCATCCTGCAAAATAAGCTGCGTGAATTGACAGAGCTTGCGTTAGAAAGCGGCGAAGGTGATAAAGAATGAACGCTGTCATCTATGCCTGCTATTCCTCTGAGGGTCATGCAGATTCGGACATTCTGAATTTTTGTTTCAAGCTCTTATGACTTGATTATCGACAAAATTCAAGTTACAATCCACATCCACTCCGGCAGAACCTCTCCAAAGTCGCCTGACTGCCCTGACCCAGATTGTGACCCAAGTGTGTGCAAAAGCGTGTGGACGCAATGGATAAAACCTTGCAAAATCCCGCACTTTTCGTTGACTGAACGGACGAATTAGAGGCAAAAACATTTAATATCACGAACCGATAGCAGCTGGCAGTCATGAGGTCAGCGGTTCGGTCCCGCTTATCTCCACCAGAAAAGTCCTGAAATCTCACGATTTCAGGACTTTTTCTTTGCTTTCTTCCGCAAATAGTCAATTTCTTTTCTTCGCTCATGGAGCGTTCAAGTTCTCCCACCGTAAGGCCAGCAGTTCTCCGCGACGCAGGTCCGTGGTCAGTTTCAGATACATCGGAGCAAGAGTCCCATGCTCTCTCGCCGCACTCAGGTATGACCGGATCAAGATTTCATAAGCTGTTTCACTCTCAACACCAAGAGTCAGGAGATATTCCAGCACATCTTCTCTGCAAGCAATAACCTGTTCTGTTGCCGCTGCTCCGATACGGTCAACGCCAGGAGTGCATACGGCAAGTGGTCTTCCAATGGCAGCTTCATAGGTGTGTTCCTTTCTTCTGAGCAGGACGTTCGTGCCTGCGGAATAGTGTATGCGGCAGGTTTCCGTGTGCTAACGCGGAGAGCAGCATAAAAATGTCCGAAACGGGGATGAACAAAAATGACGGCATCAGGCAGCGAGTGAACAGATTTTTGCGGCAAGCACCGTGCTTGATGCTGTGCCCTAAAACGGCAAGGCAGATCACTGCGCCGAGGCCCATCACAAGCGTCACGAGCATACTGCTGTAACAGGAAAAGATCGTCCGCACAGTCAGCGGCGCTGCCTGCGCCGTCAGGATCAGCCGCACAGTACCTAACACGGCGAACAGCGCTGTCAGCATACACATCCAGCGCAGGATCACTCCGCCGCCGATCCCCAGTCCGCCGCCCCAGCAGGCGCCGGCCCGCCGGCACCATGCCTCGTAAATACGCAAATGCAGTTCATTCTGATGTCCCTCGATAAAACCGCAGTTGGAGATAGCATAAAGCTTGAAATGGCATGGCTGTTCCTGACAGAGCTGTTCTGCCTGCTCTAAAAAGGCGATGACGTGTGATGGCGCAGCATCTACATAGACCGGTGCCGAGATCACAACAGCATCCGCCCACGGAAGCAACGCAAAAGTCGTTTCATAGTCTCTTGCACCACGGAGCGGATTGACCTTGACCTCGCACCCTGTCAGAAACAGCCGCAGCAGGGATGAATAAAATGCAGAAGCGCTGCCCTTGGATCTTGGACTGGCATTCAGGATCAGAACATTCATCTGTTTTTTATCACCTCCGTCAGGAACTCCGGCTTTTCCGCAAAGTACACCTGCACCGAAGAAAAGCCCATATTGACCCGGTTGGCCTCAACCAGACTCATGGCCGTTTCACGCTCAAAGTCCGTAACGGCACCATAGAAGCAAACTGTAAGCGTGGGGCGATTTTGATAGCGCATCGGATGGTGGACACGCCCGCCGCGATAGGTAAAAAACGGCAGGCTGAGCGATATGGCACGATCCAGCACCTTTTTGACGCCGGGGCTGAATCCTCCGTAGCAGCATCGAGAGAGAATGATGACCTTTTTACAGGTTCCTATTTGCGCACCGACCGTTTGCAGATCGTCCTTCATCACGCACTGCCCCGGCGATGCCAGCCAGCAGCGAAAGCAGCCTTGACAACAGGCTGCTTTCTTGTTTGCGTCAATGACGGAAAAGCCGCTGGTGTCGGGCAAAACAGCGGAGAGTACGTTCGGTATTAAATCGTGGATGAAAATCGCTGCCATGGTGTGTCCAGATAACCCTTTCCTTAGAAATAGCATTTGCGTCCGGTTCACTGCTGTTCACCGGCTTTTGGCTTGAATACGAATGGAGCCTGTTGCAGACCGTGCTTTTACTGTCACGGCATAGCTTCCGCTTTCCGCGATGTTCACGGTAAAATCTGTTGCGTCTTGGCCATTTCCAGAATACAGGACACCACCGTCCGGCGCTTTGATCTCCAGATGAAGTGTTCCGTTTTCCGTCTTGATGTGGACGGCCAGCACATCCCCGGCGTTCAGCGCCATGGTGTGCGCATCGATCCCGTTCATGTACTGTGCGTCCAATCGGCAAGCGTCCGGCTCTTTCGTGACGCTGCCGGTCAAATGCGATGGATCACGAAATATCAGGAATGCGGTGCCTGCGGCAAGCAGCACCGCTGCAAGTACGCCGAATACCATCGTCCGTTTTTTCAAATATGCTCACTCCGTTCGCGCATCGTGCAAAAGGCTCTTGCACGCTCTGAATGCGAAATATTTGTCTGCTTAATTTGTCTCAGCGGCAGTCGCCTCACCAGGAAGGCGGGAGAATTCTTCGTTATAAACGAGACCGCCATCTGCATAGAACCAGACAAGGCTGGCAGCGCTGCCGTCGGCAAAGGCGAATTCCGCGGTCAACTCGCTGCTGCCGTCTTCGTCCAGATCGGTAAAGTCGCAGCTTTTCAGCGCGTCCTTCGCCCCGGGCAGCGTGAGTGGGAAGCGCGCAACAGCGAGCAGCTGCCCGCCGCCGGCGGCGTCCCACAGGCAGATCTCCTCCTCGGTCACGGCTGCGAAGGCTTCCTTTTCCTCGCCACGCAGGGGCAGCGTTCCAACGTCAGAACGCAGTTCCGGCTGCGAAAGCAGCTGCACCGACTGATACCGGCAGCCGCCGACATAGAATGAAATGGTGTAGGTCTTACGCACGCTTCCATCCAGCAGGGCCGTCAAAACGACTGTGTCGCCGTCAAACGTCTTGCTCTCCAGCTGCACGTCCAGATCTCCGCCGAAGGCCCCTGCCATCGGCGTGACGACGACGCCGCGTCCAGCGTCATAGAGCGGGCATTCGGAAATATCAAAGGAATACCCCACCAGATACCGATCCAGCGTCCTGCAGATCGCATCGGCAGAAAAGATGTAGCTGCTGTCTTCCGCGTGATAGCAGGCATTCAGTGCCTCCGGCTCCACTCACGCCAGAAACAGCAGATACATCTGCTGTGAGGTCAAATCGCGCGGTGTGTCAAACGTAAAGCCGAGCCCGCTCAGCGCAAGCTCCGGCAGGCGGATGAGCGTGTCCGCCGCGTAATCGTCGGAAATGCGCGCCGGATCGAGCGTCCATTCCAGCTCCTGCGGCTCAGAAGCTGCGGGTGCTTCCGCTTCCGACTGCTCCGGCTGTTCTAATGTGTCTGTTGTTCTTGTCGCGGCCGGTCTGCCGCACGCGCTCAGCGCGAGCAGCAGCATCAGGGCCGCGCCCAAAATGAATATTTTCTGTTTCATAATCGTTCTCCTTATATTTGGATCTGCGCCGGAACGGCAATGCGGATGCGCAGTCTTCCGTTTTCATCGTCCGCTGCGATCGTGCCGCCCCTCTCTTCCGCCGGCAGCTCTGCGTTGGAGAGCCCCTGGCCGGCGGCGCCGCGGGCGAGCTCCTTCACGTCGCACAGGGCACATTTGCGGCAGTGCGTGGCCAGCCTCTGGCACAGGCCGAGAGAAAATTTGGGCGTTCTTGCCTCTGGCCGCGCAAGATAACGGTCAAGAAAAGCGTCTGCATCATCGTTTCCTGTTCGATTTATTGCTTTTGGCGATCTCTTTGAATTTCGTGCGTTTGGACTCCAGATACCGGCTGTTGTCCGCTGCATAGTCATTTTCCGTTTTCAATTTCCGATAGGATGCAAGGCGGGCTGCATCCAACGTTCCATCTGCAAGCGCGCGCAGAACGGCGCATCCCGGCTCTGCGGTATGGGTACAGTCGGTATATCTACACGCGCGGGATAATTCCTCAATATCCGCAAACGCCGTGTCGATGCCGTCGCCGTTGTCCCACATGCCAAGCTCGCGCATACCGGGCGTGTCGATGACAAAAGCGCCGTTGGGAAGCTGAATCAACTCCCGGTGGGTCGTTGTGTGCCGCCCCTTGTCGTCATTTCCGATCTCGCTTGTGGCGATGCTGTCTGTGCCGGTCAGCTTATTGATGAGCGTAGACTTTCCAACGCCGGAGGAACCAATGAACGCCACGGTCTTGCCCGGCAGAATAAAGTTCATGACCGCTTCATAGTCCTCATCCAGCGAGGAGATCGCCAGCACATCCACACCCGGCGCGACATTTTGCGCCTCAAGGATTTTGCTTTCCACATCGGAACAAAGATCTGATTTTGTCAGAACCACGACCGGGGTTGCACCGCTGTCGTAAGCAACAGACAGATACCGCTCCAGCCGCCGGATATTAAAGTTGTTGTTCAGAGACATGCAAAGAAAGGCGGTATCAATATTGGCGGCGACGACCTGTTCCTGCTTTTGTGTGCCCGCTGCTTTGCGGAGAAAGCAGCTCTTTCGCGGAAACAGGCCCGTAATGACGGCATTGCTGCCGTCCTCCGGCCATGCGGCAATGACACGATCCCAGACCGCAGGATAGTCGGATACCGTTTTCGTCTCATACCGGTATTTGCCGGAGATCTCGGCCAGCTTTACCGCTGTACCGCTTTGGATCTTATAAATGCCTTTTTCCTGTGAAATGACTCTTGCTTGCAGCTCGTTCATGCGTATGTCTCCTTCAAATTTGTTTTGCCGTCTTCGCCCAAAAAGCATCTGCTTATCACGCCGGTACGGAGGCTGTTGAAAGTGGTCAGCGGATTTCGATCGGCGCCGCATTTGCCGCAAAGATCATGGCGTCATAGGCATCCTGCGGGATACGCTGGACGCGATAACTTCTCGGAACGAAATTCATCAGAACGCTGTAGGACTCACCCAATGACCCCATGGAAATGCTATTGGCAATATACTCTGTAAGTGCAGAGCCTTCCGGCACTTTGGAAAAATCCAAAAAGCTGACATCAAAGCTGCATTTCTTCGATGCTTTGGCAAGCGGGTCATAGGAGTAAAAGGTATGGGTGATCCGCTTTCCGGTATACGGCTTCGGAAGATTGCAAACGGACTTGTAGAAATCTGTCCCAATGGCAAAATAGCCGCCGCCCAGTTCTTCGGCAAGCAGACTGCCGAGCACCGGCGTCCCGGCATTTTCGCACTGCATGATATGGTTGTTGTGCCCGGAGATCAGGATGCGGCTGTTTCCGCGTGCCTGCTCCTGCTGCAAGATCCAAAGGGTGTTCTCTGCCATCATTCGGTCGCGCTGTGCGTTCAACTCGCCGGAATCGTCTGCATATTTCCCAAGCTCGATATTCTGGAGCAGAATATCCGCGAAATGGATCGCCTGCGCATCCTTCGGCGGCAGCTGCTCTTTGACCGCAGTGATGATCTCTGCACGCTGCCCGCGGTGTAACCGTCCGCATAGGTGTTCGTTTCGCTGTTCCACATCTTCTCAAAATCGGCGGTATCAATGTCTGCCTGATGCAGCGCTTCCAGCAGATAGCGGTAGCTGTACGCACGCTGTTCCATATCGAAGCCGTAGAAGCGGAGATCTTCGCCCGGCGCGGTGGACGCATTGTAATCACGCATCCATTCCACTAAATTCTCCATTTCTTCGGTGCGATAGATCGCGAAGTCGGTGGCAGAGAGTGCCTCTGCGGCCGTGCCGCCGCTGCCGTGAATATAGCGGTCGATCGCCTCGCAGCCGCCGAAGTCTCCCTCCAGCGCGAAGGCGCGCACGCCGTATTTCTCTGCCAGCACCTGAAATACATCCAGCCGCAGCTGCTGAAATTCCCTGTTTCCGTGGGTCGCCTCGCCCAAAGTAACGATCTGTGCCTCGTCGGGGGACCGTAAGCTCGGAAACAGCGGCGGCATATTTTGAAAATTCCCCGGTGTCGGCGCAGCCGCCTGTCCCAAATCCACCAAAGCGGGAGTAGATTTCCGCAACGGCTACGATAACTGCAGCTATACACAGCACAACGATCCAGCCTGTATGTTTTTTTCGTTTTTGTATGATCATTTGCCTTTCTTACACGGAGCTGTTTTTAATGCTTTTCAGTTTTACAAAATTGGTCAGTCCAGCGCACAAAGGTCGGACTGCTCGTATTGGTGTGTTCCCGGCAAGCCCTTTTTGTAATTCCAGCATACGATCGCATCGTGCAGGCCCTTCCCGGGATTGTCTGCGAAGAAGTCGCGGATGTATGTGTTGTACTCAAACTGCCTGCCGATCTCCGTTTTGGTTTGTTTCTTTTCCTTTAAGATCCGATCATACGCCCGAATCGCGTCGCCGTAGGTCTTTCCGGCGTTTGCTTTCAACCATTTCTGAAACAGAAGATGAAAAGAGAAGTCTTTTCCGATTTTTTCACAGAAAAACGCACGGTGTTTTTCGGAGCAGACGATATTCGGTTCTATGACCGTGTCCTCGGTGAGCGTGCCAATCATCACAGCCGATATTCTTCTGGGAGAGGGTTTCTGCGCCTTTCCCGTGTCCAGAAAGTATGCGATTCTATCTGTGAGTTCTGCTTTACTGCCCGATGCCGGCAATCTGTTTTCCTTCCAAAAGTCGGCAAGCTCCTGCTTCAGATAATAAAAGCTGCGGAAAGTAACTGCATCCAGTTCTTTATTCAGCTTCGGTCGTTCACGCATCTGTATTTGCCCTTATATAATAAATACTGCGCAGATTGATCGAAAACGTTGGTTAGGAATTGAGTTCCAGTCTCATGAGAATGAGCGTCTGCCAGCCGCTTCTTGCGCGGAAGCCTCTGGGATTGCGGCCGTATTCCCGGAAGCCGACCGATTCATACAGCCGGACAGCGGATGCGTTCTCCGCTACGACCTCCAGCTCTATTTGCAGATAGCCCGCGCGCTTCGCACATTCGATGCACGCAAGCGTCAGGGCCTTTCCGATGCCGCGCCCCCAGTAGGCTTTTTCGATTGCGATGCCGAAGTCTGCGCGGTGACGGAGCTTTTCCTGGTCGCCGATCGGTTCAAAGCCCGCTGTTCCGGCGATTTTACCGTCAATGAACGCGGCGATCTCGATGGCGTTTTTGCTTTCGCTGCGCGCCTTCAGAAATTCCGCTTCCTCCTGGACGGTGAACGAGTTTTCCTCCGGATAGGTCAGCAGATAGTCCGTTTCCGCGTGCGTGAGATCAAACGTGCGCAGCACCTCGGCAGCGTCAGTTTCATTCACACCGCGAAGGAGGCATCCTGTGCCGTCCTTCAGGATCATTTCTTTTTCGTATTGCAAGGGATATTGCCTCCTGTTCTCTTTGCGGCAGCACCGTATGGTATGACTGCTCCTTCCTGCGCTGTTTGTTGGAAAATTACGCTCCGCATGACGGAGCTTTCCTGATGGTTTCCTGCAGCAGATGCAAAAACCGTCCGGCGTGCGCGCCGTCCATCTGGGTGTGGTGGAATTGGAACGAGAGCTTCAGCGTCGTCCTGAAAAGTCCCTTATGATATTTGCCCCAGATGAGGAATGGGTTGTTGAAAATGCCGCTGTTCATGCCGACGGCCCCGTCGATCTCGGTATCCACGATGGCGGAGGAGCCGATGACCATGCGGTCGGTCAGGTCGTGGTTTTCACAGTTTTCCGCTGTCTCGTGTGTCAGGCGCAGATAATCGGCGCTGAACTGCGCAAGGTCAGCGGAAAACGGCACATCGCAGGAGCTGACCTCGCCGTTCTTGTTCTTCACAATGGTGTTGACCGCGATGCTGTCATATTGCAGCAGCTCGCGCCCCACGGGGAGCAGGTAAAACTCCTTGATTTGGCTGGCCGCTTTCCCGATGCACCAGCAGAGCAGCATATTGAATTTCAGCCCGCGCTTGCGGCTGAGCCGGACAAGCGGCGTGACATCCAGCGTTTTGAAAAACGTCACCATGGGGTTTGGCGCGTTCATCCAGAGCGTATACGCCTCAGCGCGGGGCGTCGTTTTCGGGTCGATCACAGTCGGTTTCATTCTTCACGCTCCAATCCCGTCAGTGCAGGGAAACCGTCTGCTGATCGTGCGGACGGGGATAAACATGGTGATCCATCTGCTTTCCTCTATCCCTCATCGTACGGTACACCACTTTCTGCATTGCTCGATCCTTGCGCCGTTATCGCTTTGCTCCATGTCGTAAGCAAACGTATGTAACAGCGGGCAAACAAAGTCGCCACATTCGCCGCAATGCCGCAGGCCTTTTTGTTCGCAGCAGGATTTCACGGGACAGCTGTCTGCCCAGAAGAGCTTTTCCATATACACGCACCCTTTGCAGCCCATCGCTTCCCGAAAGCTGCAATCGCTGCACCGAAGCCCGCATCTTGACTCGATCATAATTAGATTCCTCCTGTTCAGAACAGCTGTCCCGGCAGCTTCCGTTTTTCCTTTTTGGGGAAGGTCGCTTCATACTGTTCAAAGGCTTCCGGATTTTTCTCGCAGACAAAATATCCCTCCGGGTCTTTGTACGTGCCGGAGATGCCGTCCAGGAAGCCGGGCGTCAGCTCGCGGATCAGGAAATAGTCCGCCTCCGGGTCGTCGGCATAGCGCACGCCCTTTGTCTTGGCCGGGACAAAGCCAGATTTGCCGTAGAACAGAATATTGCCGGTGATGGCCAGCGCGCCCGCACCCATTTCCCTGGCTTTCTCCATGGAGTAGTCGAGCAGCTGCTTTCCATAGCCCTGCCGCTTGTATGCGGGCGCAATGCCGATCGGGCCGAACGTCATGATCGGCACTTTTCGTCCGTCGCCGCAGTCGATTTCCGAACGGACATAGATGACCTGCCCGATCAGCTCACCGTCCAGCTCCATCACAAAGTCCAGCTCCGGCGCGAAGGCGGGTCGTTCCGGTAGCAGTGCAGCACATAGTGCTCCATGCAGCCGGGGCGGTAGACATTCCAGAATGATTCACGCGTCAGGTTTTCAACGGCTCTGTGATCGTCTTTGGTTTCCAAACGAATGGTGATCTTTTTCTCTGACATGGTTTATTCTCCTTTGTAATCACGCGGTTTTCAGTTTCAAGCAAAGCAGGTGCAGGCTCAGCGCGGCATTGAAGCCTGTTGCGGCAAAGACGCTGAAACGCTCGACCACACCGAAATATTCGGTCGGCACAAGCTTCATGCCCAGTGCGCCGGCGAGCATCATGCCAAGGGCGACGCCTGCGCATACGCCGTAAGAACGGCAGCTCCTGCTTTTTGCTCCGGCGACGATGATCACGGTCAGCGATACGATGGACAGCAGCACCACCAGGGCGGTGACAGCCATGTGCATCACATCCTGAAAGGCGCCCGCATACCCGCTGTCACTCAGCGGGAACATTCTGTAGCCAACAGCCGAGATCCACTCCATGACGGCAAACAGGTAAATGCCCGAACGGAGCAGCTTCGTTTTCTGCCCCTGGATCCCAATGCAGACGACGGTCGCACAGACGACCTCGCATACATTGTAAAACGCGCTGAGCTGGTTCCACAGCGCCAGCGACGGCGCGTTTGCGGCGCTCAGGTCGCTGACCGCCTGCGCCATCCAGTTGTAGCCCGGATAGGCCAGCGGCGCAAATATGACCGCCGCCGTGTACGAAAGAAAGCTGACAACGCCCAGCAGCCCCAGCTTTTGCGTCAATGATTTTTTCATGGTTCTCCTCCTGAAAAAGGACGCAGTACTGACCACGCAAATTGTGGTCAGCACTGCGTCTTTGCGTCTGGCTGATCCATGATCTCTATTTGAAAATTCCGCGCGTTGATGATGCGCTCCTGTCTGCACTTGGGGCAGAAGAGCGGGAAATCCCGCAGCGCCGTCCTTTGCAGCAGCCTCAGCCGCGTTTTCGCACCGCAGACCGGGCAGAACACCCACTTTTCATCCGGCTCATGCATGACGTTCACCGCCTTTTGGATTGCCGCCATGAACCATGCGAAAAAAGAGCTGCACATGGTTTTGAAGTTTCTCCAGGCACTCCCCTTCCCGTTCCGGCTGCCGGTCGCACACGCCGATGAGCGTCAGCACCGGCGCCACATACATCATCGCCAGTGTGTCCGGGTCCGCGGCCCGGATCTCCCCCGCCGCAATCAGGGCGCGGAAGATCCCGGCGTGATAGTCCACAACGCGTTCCACATAGCGCCGGGAAAACAGCGCCGCCAACTCCGGTGAGCGGAATTGCTCAATGGTCATCATGCGGCGGAAGCGGCTGATGGCTTCGTTGTGGAGGGAATATTCGAAGATCTGCCGCACTTTTTCAAACAGCGCATCTTCGCTGATCTCCGTGAACACCGGAATGTCCTGCTCCGCGTTCTGCACGTGAATGTTGATCTGATCGGTATCCGCTTCGTATTGTGCCGCCGTAGATTCCATAATGGCATCAAAAATCGCTTGCTTACTGGGAAAGTGGTTGTAAAGAGATGGCGCTTTGATGCCGACCGCCTTCGCGATCTCGCCCACGCTGACAGAATCATAGCCCTGCGCGGAAAACAGCTCCAGCGCCTTCTCCAAAATCTTCTGCTTCGTATCTTCCTGTTTCATCGCCGCGCCTCACTAACTAATATTAGTTAGCTATATTATAGCTGCTTTTGGGGAGAAGTCAAGCAGCAGATGGACGCGGAGGTCTCCTTTTCCGGACTCCGGCAAATCGGGATCTCCGGCGGTATGGCATGAGGCGTCATCCGGCGCAGACGTCTTTTCGACTTTGCTCTCTGATCCATTGATCCAGGAACCGCATCTGTTCCTCTGTATGGAACCAATGCTCGCCACCGGGCATGACGGCCAGATCTGCGTGGTGTCGCCTTGTAAATGCAGATACCGTTTCGATGGATGTCAGGTGATCGTGCTCGCCATACAGAATACAGGTTGGGACATTCCAGATGATCGGATGCTGCCGCACATAGCAAAGATACTCCCAAGACAGCGTTTCTCCAAAATTTGTGGCGATTTCCCGTTTCTCGGCAAGTTCCTGTTCGGTCATATTCGACCATTGCATCATCTTGCAGATCAGGTTTTCCATATCCACGATCGGAGCGATGAAATAGGCCCGGTCGACCAGCGTTTCATCCAGCGAAGATCGCGCAAAGAAAGCCCCGATGCTGTTCGCGATCAAGATGAGGTGCTCACACCGATTTCTCTGCCCGGCAAAAAATGTGAAAAACTCTTCTTTGGCTTCCCAAGGCGTTTGCGAACAGTAATCAAAGCCGATCACCTCGTCCTTCGGAAATAGCAATTTATAGTGTTCGGCTTCCTGCGCCGAGCCGCCCTTTCCATGGACATAGATTACAAGATTTTGCACGGTATCCCCATCCTTTCATGATTTGACTATCATCAGGCGGCATAAAGGAAGCCCCTTCAGGGGCAGCCCGGGAAAGGAATGCGGTCGGCAAACCATTCAGCCCCCTGCAGGGACGATCGTCTGTAAAAAGCCCTTCTAGGGCTTAATCAAGCCTCCGGCTTAGCCGGAGGCTTTGACTGAACCAATCATTTGCAGGAATATCGGTCATTTGCGAAAGCACGGTGCGGGAGACGAACGGCTTCCGAGGCGCCTATCCGCCGATCGAAGATACTTCCGGGATGCTTTCTTCCAGCACATCGAGCACAATGCGCGCCGTATCGAGCGAGGTGAAGATGGTGACGCCGTTCTGGATGGCGCAGCGGCGGATGGCGACGCCATCTTCATAATGGACACCGGAGAGAATGGCGCGGGTGTTGATGATATAGCTGACACGGCCAGAGCGGATGGAGTCCAGGATCTCCTCGCTCCCCTCGCTGAGCTTGCCGCGCAGCACCGCAGGGATGCCGTGGGCATGCAGAAAGGCGGCGGTTCCTGCCGTAGCCTCGAGGCGGAAGCCGAGCCTGTAAAACCGTTCCGCCAGCGGCAGCGCCTCGTCCTTATCTTCGTCTGCCAGCGTGACAATGACGACGCCATGATCCTTCAGTTCCACGCCGGAAGCCTCAATGGCCTTGCACAGCGCCCGGTTGAGCCGCCGGTCGTAGCCGATGGCTTCACCGGTCGACTTCATCTCGGGTGAGAGATAGGCATCCATGCCATCAAGCTTGGTAAACGAGAAGGCCGGGGCCTTGACGTACCAGAACTCCTTTTCCCGGCATGTCGGCTCCGTGATGCCCTGCTCCGCAAGCGTTTGGCCCAGCATGCTGCGCGCTGCAATGGCGACCAGGGGGCAGCCGGTGGCTTTTGAGAGGAAGGGCACGCTGCGCGAAGCGCGGGGATTGACCTCGATGACATAGACATGCTCGTCCGCGTCCACGATAAACTGGATGTTGAACAGACCCACGATCCCGATCCCGAGGCCCAGCCGGGTCGTATACTCCAAAATGGCTGCTTTCACGGCGGCAGACAGAGAGAACGGCGGATAAACGGACATCGAATCACCGGAATGGATGCCGGTGCGCTCGACGAGTTCCATGATGCCCGGCAGGAAGACCCGCTCGCCGTCGCAGACCGCGTCGACCTCTACCTCCTTGCCCACAAGGTATTTATCGATGAGCACGGGCTTTTCCGCATCGACGGCGAATGCGTTGGAAAGGTATCTCCGGAGCATGGTCTCATTGGCCACGATCTCCATCGCGCGGCCGCCGAGGACAAAGCTCGGCCGGACGAGCACGGGATAGCCGATCTCCGCGGCCGCCGCCGCGCCCGCTTCCATATCCGTCACGGCAACGCCCTGCGGATTTGGGATCCCGAGCGCCTGAATGACTGCGTTGAACGCGTCGCGGTTTTCAGCCTTTTCGATCGCGTCGCAGCCGGTGCCGAGGATGCGCACACCACGCCGCGCTAGAGGCTCCGCCAGATTGACCGCCGTCTGACCGCCGAGCGTGGCAATGACGCCGAGCGGCCGCTCGAGATGGACGATGTTCATGACGTCCTCACAGGTGAGCGGCTCGAAGTAGAGCTTGTCAGCCGCGGTATAGTCGGTGGAGACGGTCTCCGGATTGTTGTTGATGACGATGGCCTCGAAGCCGAGCTCCCGGATCGTCCGCACGGCATGGACCGTGGAGTAGTCAAACTCGACGCCCTGCCCAATGCGAATGGGGCCGGAGCCGAGGACGATGACCTTTTTGCGGTTCATAACGATGGATTCGTTTTCCGCAGCGTAGGTCGAATAGAAGTAAGGAACATAGCTGTCGAACTCACTGGCGCAGGTGTCGATCATTTTATAAACCGGGAAAATGCCTTCACGGCAGCGCAGCTCATAGACTTCGTCCTCTGTCCGGTGCCAGAGCTCAGCAATGTAGGAATCCGAGAAGCCCATGCGCTTGGCCTCGCGCAGATGGGGCACTGAGTTTTCATTTTGCTCCAGCTCGCGCTCAAAATCGACGATCTTCCGGATCTTGTCAAGGAAGAACATATCGATCTGCGTGACGTCGCAGATGCGCGCAGGATCGACGCCGAGCCACATCAGCTGCGAGATGGCATAGAGACGATCATCTGTGCCGTTTTTGATATACTCCATGAGCTGATCGACCGTCATGTGCGCCGAGTCGAATTTTTCGAGATGGAGGTGGTTTTTCCCATCTTCGAGCGAGCGGATGCCCTTGAGCAGGCTCTCTTCAAACGTCCGCCCCACACTCATGACCTCGCCTGTCGCCTTCATCTGCGTGGAGAGCGTGTTCTGTGCGGCGGGGAATTTATCGAATGGGAAGCGCGGAAGCTTGGTCACAACATAATCCAGCGCAGGTTCAAAGCAGGCGGGCGTATTGGCCAGACGGATCTCGTCGAGGCGCAAGCCCACGGCGATCTTTGCCGAGACGCGGGCGATGGGATAACCGGTAGCCTTGGAGGCCAGGGCGGATGAGCGCGAGACACGCGGATTGACCTCGATGACATAGTAGCGGAACGAGTGCGGGTCGAGCGCGAACTGCACATTGCAGCCGCCCTGCACGCCGAGTGCGCGGATGATCTTCAGCGCGCTGCTGCGCAGCATCTGAAATTCCTTATTGGTCAGCGTCTGGCTCGGTGCGGCAACGATGGAATCGCCGGTGTGGATGCCGACAGGGTCGAGGTTTTCCATGTTGCAGACGGTGATGGCCGTGTCGTTTGCATCACGCATGACCTCGTATTCGATCTCCTTATAGCCCTTGATGCTCTTTTCCACCAGCACCTGATGGACGGGCGAGAGCGCCAGCGCGTTTTTCACCTTTTCCGCCAGCTCCTCCGGTGTGTCGGCGAAGCCGCCGCCCGTGCCGCCGAGCGTAAAGGCCGGACGCAGAATGACCGGATAGCCGATCTCCGCCGCTGCGGCGAGGGCCTCTTCCGCACTGTACGTGATGCGGGAAGGAACGACCGGTTCGCCGATGCGCTCGCAGAGCTCCTTAAAAAGCTCGCGGTCTTCTGCGCACTCGATGCTTCTCGCATCCGTGCCGAGCAGCTCGATGCCGCACTCTTCCAAAATGCCTTGCTTCCAGAGCTGCATGGCGAGATTCAGCCCCGTCTGGCCTCCGATGCCGGGGACGATGGCGTCCGGCCGCTCGAGGCGGCAGATCCGGGAGAGATACGCCACGGTCAGCGGCTCCATATAGACCTTGTCTGCGATGCTGGTGTCGGTCATGATGGTGGCGGGATTGGAATTGGCCAGGATGACCTCATAGCCCTCCTCCCGCAGGGCCAGGCAGGCCTGCGTGCCCGCGTAGTCAAATTCCGCGGCCTGGCCGATGACGATCGGACCGGAGCCGACGACGAGGATCTTGTGGATGTCAGTGCGTTTCGGCATGGTCCTTTGCCTCCTTCATGCTCTGCAAAAATTCCGCAAACAGATAGGCGCTGTCCTGCGGCCCCGGTGCGCTCTCCGGGTGATACTGGACGCTGAAGACGCGATCCGCCGTGCATTTCTGGCCCTCCACCGTGCCATCGAGCAGATTCTGGTGCGTCACGGTCAGACCCGTACCGGCGAGACTGTCCCCGTCCACGGCGTAGCTGTGGTTCTGTGAGGTCATCTCGATCTTGCCGGTTTCGAGGTTCAGCACCGGGTGGTTTCCGCCGCGGTGGCCGAATTTCAGCTTATAGGTCTTCGCGCCGTAGGCCAGGGCGATCAGCTGGTGCCCAAGGCAGATGCCGAACAGCGGAAAGCGCCCGCGCAGGGCGCGGATGGTTTCGATGACCTTGGTGACGTCCTGCGGATCGCCGGGGCCGTTGGAGAGGAATACACCGTCCGGACGGAGTGCGGCGATGGTCTCCGCGTCCGTGTGATACGGCACGACCGTCACATTGCAGCCCGCTGCCGTGAGCGAGCGGACAATATTCAGCTTCATGCCGCAGTCGATGGCCACGACGTGAAATTGCGGATTGGCCGTCCGGGCGTACCAGCGCTTGCGGCTGCTGACGCGGGCCACGGAGTCGTGCGGCACGGGCGTATCCCGGATGATCTCCAGTGCCTGCTCCGTCGGCGTCCCGGCCGCAGTGATCACCACACGCCGGGAGCCGAGATCGCGGATGCTGCGCGTGAGCGCACGTGTGTCGATGCCGGAGATCGCCGGAATGCCGTTTTCCTCGAGCAGTTCGGAGAGCGTGCGCGTGTAGCGGAAATTTGAAGGCATGTCGTTATAATCATACACCGCCAGCGCGCCGAGGCTGGGGTATTTGCACTCGAAATCCTCCTCCGTAATGCCATAGTTTCCGATCAGCGGATACGTCATGACCACGAGCTGATCCGTATACGACGGATCAGACACGATCTCCTGATAGCCTGCCAGCGACGTGTTGAATACGATCTCACACACGCGGTCGTTCCCCGCGCCGAAGCCATATCCATAATATTCGCTTCCGTCCTCCAGAACGAGTTTCCGATCCATTGCTCTCATTTGTTTGCTCCTCGATGTATACTTCCTTGGTGTATGCTTAAATTCACATATATTAAATCATGAATTCCGCCATTCGGCAATCTCGAAAACATACAAAAATTTTTAGCCTTTTTGCTTGCTTTGCCCGTTTTCCACAAAAGCTGTGATCGTAACCTGACGCATACGTTTCAAAAGCGGCATGGCGCAAACAAAACGCCCAGCAATACTGTGGGATCGCAGAGACTGCCAGTTCCGTAGCCGCAGCACAAGGATCCTGCAAGATTCATCACCCAGGTCGTGCTGCCGCTCAAAGAAGGCTGAATCGACCTCCTGCCGGTGCTGTTCCACGGAAGTATCGACGCCGAGAGCGAAGCGGGACGCGGCTCCGCCTTTTCCTGTAACGCTGTCCCGAAATGGTGAAAAAGCAAGAGACCGACACCGGCGTGTCAGTCTCTTGTTTTTTTCGTGCGCGGAAGGGTCACCGTCCGTTCTCTGCTTCCGGTCTCAAGGGGCCGTAATAATAGCTGGCCGTGGCGCCGCCGTCGACGAGGAACGTCGAGCCGCTGATGAACGCGCCCTTGTCGCTCATGAGCAGCTCCGCGACATTTGCGACCTCGTCCGCTGTGCCGGGACAACCTGCCGGGCATTTGGCGAACATATTCTTGTAGAAATCCCCGCGCGGGCCGTTGAACTCGTCCAGCGCCAACGGCGTGACGATGATGCCGGGCGCAATGTCGTTGAGCCGTGCGCCGCGCTTGCCCCACTCCACAGCCTGTGCCATGACGCGCTTCTCGTTGCAGCGCTTCGCCAGCTGGTAAGCGTGCAGCGTATCGCGGATATGCTCCGGCTGCAAGAAATCGAGAGAAAGCAGCTCCTCCGTGGGCGTGGTGGCAAGCTGCATATCCTGCTCCGCCGTCAGGGCGGGCATCCGCCAGCCGGACTGGCTGGAGATGGTCACGCCTACGCCGCCAGGAGCGATGACCTTGCCCACCTCCTCCAGCAGCACTGCCGTGCCGTAGAGATCGACCTTCAGGATCGCTTCGATCGGGGCCTGGCTGGGAGAAACGCCTGCGGCATTCACCAGCATTTTGATCTCACCGTACTCGAGGCCCTCGGCAATGAGATCCTGAATGGATTCCCGATTGGACAGATCCATCTCCACAGGAACCACATCAAAACCGGCCTCATTCATGGTCTTTGCAATGGCCTGTGCGTTCTCCAATTTCTTATCGCCTACGACGATTTTCATTCCCGTACCCATGCGGCGGGCAATGGCCATGCCAATCTGTCCGGCCCCTGCCAACAGCATCACTTGTTTCATCGTTCTGTCTCCCTGACCCATTTTTGAATTGCTGCTTTTGCACTTTCCACATCGCTCCCGTGGATGGCAAGGCCGCGGGTAACGACCGCACCAGGCGCGGCCTTCTGAATGTCCTGCACGGTATGGGAAAGGCCGCTGCCCTCGTGGGTGCAGAAGGGATGAATCGTCTTGCCGGTGAGATCGTAGTGTTCGAGGAAGGTGTAGACCGCCATCGGCATGGTGCCCCAATAGTTCGGGTAGCCCAGATAAATTTCGTCATAGGCGTCCAGACCATCGGGCAGACCCAGAACCTCCGGGCGGGCCTTTGCCTGTAAATCCGCCTTTACCTCGGCAATGCAGGTGTCGTAGTCCTCGGAATACGGCTGCGCCTGTTCGATTTTGTAAAGCTCGCCGCCGGTCAGCTCGGCCAATATTCCGGCCGCCTTTTCGGTGTTGCCGACGGCAATGCGGCGATACGCGCCGCCGAAATAATTCTCTCCCGCGCGGGAGTAAAATGCGATCAATGCTGCCATATCAAAGCTCCTTTTCACTTCACGTTATGGGCTTATTGTAGCCGGTTCGGCGTCTGCAATCAATTTTGCTTTTGCGGCTTTCAGATAAGAAAAACTGATAGGAAGAGCGGCAGTGCCGTTTGTATGACAGCTCTGCCGCTCTGAACATTACAGGATGGACATAAACCACTCCACGGTTTTCGGATCGTAGTGGGAGAAGAACAGGCTCTCACCGCCATCAAGGGCTTCGATCGCCGCCATATCCTCTGCCGTCAGCGTGAAGTCAAAGAGGTCAAAGTTCTGCTGCATCCGGTCCTTGTGCGTAGACTTGGGAATCATCACGACATCGCTCTGGAGCAGGAAGCGCAGGGCGGTCTGTGCAGCGGTTTTGCCATACTTCCCGCCGATCTCCGTCAGCACAGGGTTGGTGAACATATCCTTGCGCCCTTCTGCAAACGGGCCCCAGGATTCGATCTGGCAGCCATACTTTTTGAGATATTCTTTCGCGACCTTCTGCTGCTGGAACACATGCGTTTCGATCTAGTTGACGGCCGGCTTGATCTCCGCGAAATGCTGAATGTCCAGATACCGGTCAGGGCCGAAGTTGGAAACGCCGATCGCGCGGAGCTTGCCGGCCTTGTAGAGTTCCTCCATCGCGCGATAAGTGCCGTAGTAATCGCCGAACGGCTGATGGATGAGCAGCAGATCCAGATAATCGGTGCGCAGCTTGCGCATGGACTCCTCGATGGAAGCCTTCGCTTTCTCATAGCCCGCATTTGTGATCCAGACCTTGGTGGTCAGGAAAAACTCCTCACGGGGCAGGCCGGACTCCGCCAGAGCTTCACCCACACCCTCCTCGTTGTAATACGCCTGCGCCGTATCGATGCTGCGATAGCCGACCTCAATGGCATCCAGCACACAGCGCCTGGTATCCTCCGCCGGGGTCTGATACACGCCATAGCCGAGCTTGGGCATCTTGATCCCATTGTTCAAAGTTACATATTCCATGATACTGCCTCCAATTTTCTGAAAAGTGGATTTCTTCCTGATGGATACTTTACAGCAGATCTTCGGCGTTGTACACTATTGATATTGCAATCTGCTTTTCAAAAAATAAAATGTATAAGAGGTGCAGCATGGTTGACCTTTATGAACTGAAACAGCTTACAGCCTTCGCCGATCTCGGTACACTGAGTAAGGTCGCCGAAGAATTTCATATCTCCACGCCCTCCATCACGCGCGCGATGCAGCATTTGGAGCAGTATTTCGGTGTGCCGCTTTTCACGCGCAGCAAGAACAAAATCGAGCTGAACGAAACAGGGCATCTCGCCGTGGAACATGCGCGAAAGCTCCTTGCCGAAGCGGAGCAGGCCGTCTCGCAGGTGCGCGCCTTCGACCAGCGGCAGCGGACGATCGTTGTGAGATCCTGCGCGCCCGCGCCGCTTTGGGAGCTTTTGAAAGCGCTCAACGCCGCGCAGCCGGAAAAAATGGTCGCCTCCGCCATCTGCCAGAATGATGAGGTTCTGTGCGCATGGCAGGACGGCTCGTGTGACATTGCCATTCTGCCGTTTCCGCTCGACGGGGCAACGCCGTTTATGCGGGAAAACCTGTTTGTCTGCGTCCCGAAAGAGCACGAACTCGCCACACACAGATCTCTGACTTTTTCGGACATCAACGGCTTCAATTTTCTGCTGCGCACGGAGCTGGGCTTCTGGGATACCCTCTGCCGCGAAAAAATGCCCGCCTCCAAATTTCTGGTGCAGACGGACAATGCTGTATTTGACGAACTGGTTCAGGCGTCCTCGCTGCCGTGCTTTAGCACGGATTATGAAAATCTTCAGGACAGCTATCCGGAGCGGATCAATATTCCGTTGACGGACGACGAAGCACATATCACGTTCTACCTTGCAAAGAAGCAGCAAAAGGCAGAGAAAGGATGTGTCCAGCGCGGGGGCGAGGCTTTCTAATCCCACCGTGGTCTTGCCGGAGCCGGACAAGCCTGCGATTTCAACGATCTTCCCCAGCGGAATATCTCCGCTAATTTTTCAAGCTGTAGATCATCGCTCCACGGATGGACGTTTTACCGATCACGTTTTTCGTTCCTCGGTTTTTCAGGATCGCTTTCGTCTTCAAACTGCCCTTTCAGCAGCTCGGCAAACTCCTCCACATAGCAGCCGGAGTTATCCTTTTTCCAGAACGCGCAGTAATTTCGCAGGATCGGTCCTTCTCCCCGCACCAGAGGAAGCCGCACAATGGCATTTCCCATGGTCGGCAGAGCCGAGGTGCCTTCCACGGGAAGAAAGCCCTTGCGGGAGAGCACCATCAGCCGGGCCTCCTCCATGTTTTCCGCATACAGAAATTCTCCCTGAAGCCCAACGATCGTCTGATAGTATTCCTGCTCCGTTTCTCTCTGTGCCGGGGACGCCGCCAGAATGCAGGGGATGTTTTTCAGCTCTGCCGGGGTGATCTGCGAAAGCTGCGCCAGGGGGCTGCGGGCAGAGACCTCCACATAGCTTTCGCAGGTGGTCAGCAGCAGATTCACATACTCGTCCGAAAAGGCCCGCCGCTGGTCGTTCAGAATCAAGTCTGCCTGTCCTGTTCGCAGCATGGCGTACAGCTCCTCATGATTGCCGGAAATGACCGACACATCCACATCCGGATGCTTCTCCGAAAACAGCTCCAAAGCACGGTGAAATTCGCCGCCGGTATAGCAGCGCAGATACCCGATCCTGAGGCTGGCCTGATCGCCCTTGGCGATTTTGGCGGCCTCGCTGCACATCCGTCCATAGTCCGCCGTCAGGATCAGGCTTTTCTGATAGATACGCGCCGGCAGGCGTCAGGGTAAAGCTGCGGTTTTTCCGTTCCAGCAGCCGAAAGCCCAGCTCCCGCTCCAGCGCCTGTACCTGCTGGGAAATGGCAGACTGAGAAATGAAATTTTCCTCTGCCGCTTTCGAAAAGCTGTTCAGTCGGACAACAGATTGAAAGTATTTGAGCTGTTTCAGCATTTTTCGCCCCACCTCGCTGTAGAATCTATATTTTTTGTATAACACAGCGCAGCATCTGCGTCTACTGCCCCCACCCCCTGTGCCCTGCCTCGCTGCGTACCTGCATCATAGACGGACGCCATGATGGCCCCGCCAGCCACATTGCCCACCACGGGGATAACAGCCGGCCGCTGGCGGCCGCATTTCTGGTTCCGCATCTGAGGGTGCCATTCTTTCTGTCCACGCCGCTGATCTGGCACGGCATAGACTGTGCACGTCTCTGAGCTTCAAAATCGGCTCCTTATTTCACCACCGACAAAAAGCAGGACGGCAGCCACTTGGCTGCCGTCCTGCTATCTCATTGGATCAAAGGTTCTTCCTTGAGGCGGTAATATTTCCAGTCGACGAGGGTATCGAGGGCGGACTGCTGTGCGTCGGTCAGGGATGCAATCTCGCTGCCGTCCGCTGCCAGATAACAGCCGTGGGAGATGACCGGGATCGTCCGGCGGAGGGATTCCAGCGTATCGAAATACGGGTCAAGCCCGGTCAGGCCGGTGAGCTCGTAGACCGCCGCACCGAGATAATTGCTGCTGACAACGTCCGGAAGCTCGAGCGCGTCAAAGTCGCAGTACGGCGCGTAGGCTTCGTTGGCCCAGAGCAGATAGGGTGTCTCATAGGTTTCGATGATCTCGTCCGTGGAGCCGGTCAGGCCGGTGGTCAGCCCCAACTCGCGGTAGACGGCGTAATCCTGCCCGAGCGTCGGGCGATGGTCGCCATAGAAGACGAGCAGCGTCGGCTCGTCGCGCGTATCGAGATAATCGCAGAGCGCGGTGAGCATGGCCGTCGAATCGCGGACGCCCTCGAGATAGACGGAGAGCGTCTCCATTGAGGTGTAGGAGATCGAGACGGAGAGCGGCGGTTTTTCCGGCTCAAAGCCGTATTTCGTGTACGGGTATGCCTGATGGTTTTGGATCGTGACCGTGTAGGCGAAGAGCGGCTCCGTCGTGCTCAGGCGCGTGTCGAGGTCGGCGGTCAGGTGCGCGAGGAAGGCCGCGTCGGAGATCATGGTACCCTTTTTGTCGGCATCGGTATATGTCTCGTTGAAGATGCGCTCGTCGACACCGAGGTCGCGGTAGACATTGTCGCGGTTATAGAACCAGCTGTAGCCGGGGTGCATGAAATAGGTCTTGTAACCGGCGCGCTTGTAGACCTGCGGCAGGGCGTTGACCGCTTTGCGGATGACACGGAACGAGGACGTGTTGCCCGGCGAGACCATGTTGGTCTGGATGCCGGTGAGGACGTCGAACTCGGTGTTGGCCGTGCCCGCGCCGAAGTTGCTGACGACGATGTGGCCGGACCTGGCCCGGCCGGACTCCGCCAACACATGGAAGCCGTGCGTCGGATTTTCCTCCTGGGTGTAGAGGAAGACGTCCTCGTCGGAGAGGTCGGTATACGCCTCGCACATGACAAAAATGACATTCGGGCGGACGGCGGGCGTTTCGTAAACTGCGTCGTCCGACGCGGCAAGGGCTTTCATGTCCGCGCTGCTGTAGCCGTCCGGCTTTTCAACGGAATAAAGATTGTAATTGTGCAGAAAACAATACGGGAAGCCGCAGAGGCGGAAGACCTCGGCGACGTTCGTCTTGCTCATCTCATTGCCGCGCTTGTTGTAAAAGCCGGTCTTCTGGTAGACATTCGGCACGCTCCAGCAGAAGCCGCCGAGCAGCACGAGTGCGCCCGCCGCGCGGACATACCAGCGCGGCTTCGGCGCGCGGATGAAATGCGCGAGGACGAAGCAGGCGGCGCTGCCCAGCACGATGGCGATCAGAATGGGCCAGTGCAGGTCGAGCGTATATTCGCTCGCGGCGTTCATCGCCTCACGCAGAAGCTGAAAATCGTCGGGAACGAAGGGGTCATTGCGGCAGTCGGTCTTGACCAGATTGACATAGGACATCAGATTGACGATCAGGCTGCCGAGTCCCGCCGCGGAGAAGGGATTGCTGGTTGCACACCAGCAGAGCAGGAGCACGGCACAGACCGGGAAACCATTGAGCAGGAACAGCACTTTATCGGCACAGAACATGGCTAACGTCTGGCTGAGCGGGCCGGGCTGAATGGCAATGACGGAGAGCGAGCACAGGACGCACGCCGCCGCCAGCACCAAAACGACGCCCCAAGCACGAAGCTCCGGGCGTGTTTTTGTCGAGTTCATACGATCACCCCTTGACGGAGCGGACAAACGCGGCTTTGTCCGCAGACTTGAAATAGGCGGAGCCCGCAACAAGGACGTTGGCCCCGTGCGCGATGCAGATCTTGGCCGTCTCGGCATTGACGCCGCCGTCGACCTCAAGCTCACAGGCGGGGTTCTTCTCATCGATGTAGGCGCGGACAGAGCGCAGTTTCGGCATCATATCGTGCATGAACGACTGGCCGCCGAAGCCGGGCTCGACCGTCATGACAAGGATCAGGCCGCAGAGATCGATGAACGGGAGGACAGCCTCCGCCGGGGTCTTCGGCTTGATGGAGATCGCGGGCGTGACGCCGCAGCCTTTGATGATCTCAAGGGCCTTGCGGGTATTTTCTTCGGTGTCGGCCTCGACGTGGACGGTCAGGATGTCGGCGCCGGCCTTGCAGAACTGCTCGACATAGCGGATGGGACGGTCGATCATCAGGTGGACGTCGAGCGGGAGCTCCGTCACCTTGCGGATGGCGGCGACGACGGGCTGGCCGATCGTGATGTTGGGAACAAAAATGCCGTCCATCACGTCTACATGAACATAGTCAGCCTTTGCGGGCGTCATGGCGCGGATGTCACGCTCAAGATTGCCGAAATCTGCGGAGAGGATCGACGGGGAAACCTTGGTCACCTTGGTCATAGGGAACCTCCTGTACGAAAAATGTAGGATCCTGCACAGCGCGCGGGCACGCAGCATAGATATGAATGTGCGGCGCGCGTCCCGGGTAAGGCTCTCAAGACCCGCGCAGGCGGGATGCGCCGCTTGAAATAGGGGCTGCCCACGCGGCAGCCCCGGCGGAATTCGATTTCAGCCCTATTATACCGATTACGGCAGCGACTGTCAACGGCGTAAATCGCGAAGACAGCGCGGCACAATGATTGACTTTCCGCCGGGCTTGCGGTACTATGATATTTGGAAAAATAGAGAGAAATTTTAGCGTCAGTTGACAAGGGAAGGGACACCAAAGCATGGATAACGAGAAACAGAAACCGAGAAAGAAAAAGAAATCGTCAATTCCGATCTATGCGGTCGGGCTGGTGTGGATCTCCTACGCGATTGAGGGAAAGCTGACCAGTTTCGGCGGTGTGGTCGGCTGCGCGGTGCTGTCGCTGGTGGCCTATTTTGTGCTCAAGCTGATCTTCCCAGACAGGATGGAAGAAGCGGAGAAGCAGCCAGAACAGAAGACCGCCGCGGCAAAGCCCGCACAGGAGGCGAAGCCGGAGCCGCGGAAAGCGGAGCCGCAGGCGTCCGCGTCCACCGGGAATCCGGAGCTGGACGCAGTGCTTCAGCAGGGACAGGCCTCGGTGCAGCGCATCCAGGAGCTGAACGATGCGATCCCGGATTTCAAGCTCTCGGCGCAGCTGAAGCAGCTGGAGATCCTGACGCAGAAGATCTTCGACTATGTCCGGCAGCACCCGGAAAATCTGCGGCAGATCCGGCAGTTTTTGAACTACTATCTGCCGACGACGATCAAGCTGCTTGAACAGTACGTCGTGCTGCAGAATCAGGGCATGCGCGTCGGCAACATCGACGAGGGCATGACGAAGATCGAAAACATGCTGGAAAAGGTGATCGCCGCGTTCCAGCAGCAGCTCGACAGCCTGTTTGAAAACGACGTGGTGGACATCACGGCGGAGATCCGCGTGATGGAGAAGATGATGGCCAGCGAAGGTCTGGCCGGCGGAAATGATTTTGAATAAGGAGTAATTACGATGGAAGAACATAAGATCCCGACTTTGACGCTGACCCCCGATCTCGACGCGGCACAGCCCGCCGCGAAGGAGCCCGATCTGCTGGAAAAGGCTGAGGCCGCACCCGAGGCCGGCCCCGATCTGTCCATGCTCTCCCCGGAGGAGCAGCAGGCCGTGACGGCGTTCGCAGGCCAGATCGACCTGACGAACGCCAACCAGGTTTTGCAGTATGGCTCCGCCGCGCAGAAGAACATTGCAGACTTTTCCGAGACAGCGCTCGCCAAGGTGAAGACCAGCGACATGGGGCAGATCGGCGACATGGTGGCCGGGCTGCTCGTGGAGCTGAAAACGCTCGACGAGCCGGAGAAGAAGGGCATCGCGGGCTGGTTCTCGAAGGCGAACAAGTCGATCGAGGAGACGAAGGCGAAATACTCCATCGCGGAGAAAAACGTGGACAAGATCGCCGGCGAGCTTGAAAACCACAAGCTGAAGCTGATGAAGGACGTCGAGATTCTCGATCAGATGTACGACCGGAATCTGGACTATTTCAAGGAGCTGACGATGTATATCCTCGCCGGCAAGCAGAAGCTGGCCGACGCGCGCAATACGGAGCTCAAGGCCCTGCGCGAAAAGGCAGAGAGATCCGGCCTGCCCGAGGACGCGCAGGCGGCAAACGACTTTGAGAACAAGTGCATCCGCTTTGAGAAAAAGCTGCACGATCTCGAGCTGACGCGCGTCATCTCGCTCCAGACCGCGCCGCAGATCCGCATGATCCAGAACAACGACAGCCTGATGATGGAGAAGATCCAGACCTCCATCATGAACACGATCCCGCTGTGGAAAAACCAGATGGTGATCTCGCTGGGCATCGCCGACTCGCAGAAGGCGATGGAGGCACAGCGCAAGGTCACGGACATGACAAACCAGCTGCTGCAGAAGAACGCGGACATGCTGAAGATGGCGACGGTGGAGACCGCGAAGGAATCCGAGCGCGGCATCGTCGACATCGAGACATTGAAATACACGAACCAGTCGCTGATCTCCACGCTGGACGAAGTTCTGCAGATCCAGACCGACGGTGCGAAGAAGCGGCAGGAGGCGGAGACCGAGCTGCGGCGCATCGAGGGCGAGCTGAAGCAGAAGCTGCTCGAGGCCCGGCAGGTCAATTAAAGCAAAGGAGAACCCATGAAATTCTTTCAAAAACGCGGCGTCGCCATCACGATCACGCTGATCCTGATCGTGGCGGCGCTGCTCATCGGCAAGCCTTGGGCCAGCTCGAACACGTCCACGGCCTCGGCCGCAAACAGCGATTATCTGTCCTACATCGCGGACGACGCCAACGCGCTGACGAACGATGCGCGCAGCAAGGTCGCGGACTATATGGAGACGCTGGACAACAAATATAACAGCATTGTCGCGCTGATGACCATCACGGACACGGACGGCGAGACGATGGAGGACTATGCCAAGTCCGTGTGGGACGAGGCAGAGTTTTTGGACAGCGATATGCTGCTCGTCGTGAACACGGAGAGCGGTGAGTGGTATCTCCAGCCCGGCAGCGAGATCGCCCCGTATGCGGACGCCTCGCTCGAATCGCTTTTCACGAACGACCTTGACAATGCCAACCTTGCCGACGGCGGCAAATGGGCCACGGATCTCTACAAGGATCTGCTCAGCTGGTACGGCAAGACCATCCCCAAGGCAAGCAGCACGTCTGCGGCGGATACCGAGTATGTGCGGCAGCCCGCGCCGCAGCGCCGCAGCCTGTGGAAGACGATTTTGATCATTCTGATCGTGTTCTGGGTGCTGAAGGCGATTTTTGGCCGTTCGCGCCGGAACGATGACGACGACGATTACCGGGGCGGCAGCTCCGGCGGATCCGGCGGCGGATTCTGGAAGGGCATGTTCTGGGGCAGTCTGCTCGGCGGGAGCCGCAGAAACCGCTGGCACACGCCGCCTCCCCCTCCGGGTCCGAGACCCGGCCCAAGACCGGGCGGTGGAAGCCGGGGTGGCTTCTCGGGCGGCTCACGGGGCGGATTTTCCGGCGGAAGCCGTGGCGGCTTCGGCGGCGGTTCGCGCGGTGGCTTTGGCGGCGGATCGAGAGGCGGCTTCGGCGGAGGCTCGCGCGGCGGTTTTGGCGGAGGCCGGAAGTAAATGGAGCGGCGCTCGAATTACGACATCACGCGCGACCGGCTGGAGCGGGATTTCCTGCAATACGATCAGGCGGCGATGCTCCGCCGCATCCCGCTGCGGCATGACGCGGACTATCTTTATCTGACGTTTCTGCGGCGGGAATACCGCATCGGCCGGAAAACCGGGCGCGCGGAATGGTCGGACGACGGATTTCAATCCGCACACCACGCCGGACACGATGAGGTTGGCACGATCTTCGACTATCTCTGCTGCGCCGACCCGTCCGTGCCGCTGACGGGCGAGTATGTGTCGGTCAACCAGCTCGACGGCGTCGTCACCGGGACGACGCTCGGCAACGATATGTTTGACAGCTGGGCAAGGCAGTTCACCGGAAAGACCGCGGCGCTGGCGCGGGCGTGCGAAGCGCTCGGCGGCGAGAAGGAGCCGGTCGGCGATGTCGCCTACCGCATCCCGCTGCTCGGTAAGCTCGACATCATTCTGCAGTTCTGGGACGCGGATGACGAATTTCCGCCTGCGGTGCGCGTCAAGTGGGACACGCATGTGCTGTCCTACCTGCGCTATGAGACGACGTATTACGCGGTCAACTGCCTCTGGCAGCGGCTGCGGGAGTTTATGCAGTAACAGGACGGCCCCCTCGGACGAGGGGGCTGTTTTCTCTCAAAAAACCGGAACAGGCAAAAATGTGACAAAAGTGTAAGATATGGGGTAGGAAATGTAAGGAGATTCGATGGCCCGGGCGGGCGCAGTCTGGTATACTGGTGGCAGAAACAAGCAAGGAGGCATGAATATGTCGATTTTGGAGGTCAGCGGACTGCGAAAGGTCTATACCACCCGCTTTGGCGGCAGCCAGGTCGAGGCGCTGCGGAATGTGAATTTCTCCGTGGAGGAGGGCGAATATGTCGCCATCATGGGTGAATCCGGCTCCGGCAAGACGACGCTTCTGAACATTCTCGCCGCGCTCGACCGGCCGACGGACGGCTCCGTCCTGCTCGACGGCAAAGATCTTTCCGCCGTGCGCGAGCAGGAGGCCGCCGCGTTCCGGCGCGAGCAGCTCGGCTTCGTGTTTCAGGAGTTCAACCTGCTGGACACGTTTACGATCGAGGACAACATCTATCTCCCGCTCGTCCTCGCGGGCAAACGCTATGAGGACATGCGCGAACGGCTGCTGCCGCTGGCGCTGGAGCTTGGCATTTCGGAGCTGCTGAAAAAATATCCCTACGAGGTCTCCGGCGGGCAGAAGCAGCGCGCCGCTGTGGCCCGCGCGCTCATCACGAACCCACGCCTCATCCTCGCCGACGAGCCGACCGGCGCGCTAGACAGCCGGGCGACGGACGAGCTGCTGCGCCTGTTCGCGGACGTCAACCGCCGCGGGCAGACCATCCTGATGGTGACGCACTCAGTCAAGGCCGCGAGCACGGCGGGCCGCGTGCTGTTTATCCGCGACGGCGAGGTCTATCACCAGCTCTACCGCGGCGAGGACAGCGACGCAGCGTTCTACGAGAAGATCGCCGGGACGCTGACCGTGCTGGCCACAGGAGGCGACCGGAAATGAAACGATCCTTCTATCCCCGCCTCGCCATCGACGGAATGCGGAAGAACCGCCGCATGTACGGGCCGTATCTCGCGATGGGCGTGCTGATGGCGGCGATCTGCTACATTCTCTCGGCCCTCTCGCGGTCGGATGCGCTCAGGACACTCCCCGGCGGCGACAACCTCTGCATGATCATGGCGCTCGGCAACGTCGTGCTGCTGATCTTTTCGGTGATTTTCCTGTTTTACACAAACTCCTTCCTCATCCGGCGGCGCAGGCGCGAATTCGGCCTCTACAACGTCCTCGGCATGAGCAAGCGCAACCTCGCGCGCATCCTCACCTGGGAGACGCTGCTCACGGCGGCCATCGCCATCGCGGGCGGGCTGTTCTTCGGCGTGCTGCTCTCCAAGCTTATCGAGCTTGCCATCGTGAAGATGATGGACGGCACGGCGACGCTGGCCTTCCCGTTCGACCTGGCTGCCCTGCTCGGCACGGCGGGCGGCTTCGCGGTGATCTACGCGCTGCTCTGGCTCGTGTCGGTGGTGCGC
>JABLTR010061888.1_pt1 | contig 40544 bp, 31 predicted proteins | sample 7160071 | NCBI WGS metagenome assembly JABLTR01 (sample SAMN14651230, study PRJNA627086) | human gut metagenome | isolation source: feces | host: Homo sapiens | reverse complement strand
GGCGCTCCGCGAGAGCATGGCAAAGCCATGCTCGGCACCCCGGGTGACTTTCTTATGAGAAGAAAGTCACCAAAGACTCACCAGGGACCTCCTGGTCCCTGGACCTCCAGCACAAGGGGGAGGACCCCCTTGGATTCCCCCCGACCCTGTGCCCTAGCGGTATTGGTTGTGATAGCTTAAACCCTCAAGTATCCTCGAGGGCACCCCTGCCGCGCCACGGATTGAAAACAGAGAGTATTCCCCTGATAGAACCAAAGGAAAAAATAAGACCGGTTTGCCCACAAACTTAAAGTGGCAAATCGGTCTTTTTCTGTGGCATAAACCCTATCGAGGGGGTGCGGGAACCGCAGGGGGAGCGAAGCGTCCCCCTCGGGGGATTCCAAAGGGCGCAGCCCTTGGCGCGCCTTTGGTGACTTTCCCCGCGTCGGGAAAGTCACCCGGGTGCAGGGCGGAGCGCCTGCACGTCGGGGAGTAGGAGCCAAGTCTGACAACTTGCTCCCGAGGGGCGCCAGCCCCTCGCAAAAAAGCCCCTCACCAGCGGGGCCGCTGGGAATCGCTGCCGCTCTCCCAGTAAAAAATTATCCAAACAACTCGGTCCAGATCTCCGGCATCAGCGGGTCCTCGGTCAGGACGACCTCCTTGCCGAAGTCCTCCGCCGTCTCGCCGTCCCGCAGGCAGCGCGCCACCACCACCAGCCGCGCATCGGCAAACTCGTAGCTGCAGGTGGAAAAGGTCAGAAGCTTGTCGTCCGCGGTCAGCTCGACGCCGGTGTCCAGCATCGAGCGCTTTTCAATCTGCGCGATGTACGCTTCCTTCGCGTCCTGGGTACTGAATTTCAGGTAGTTGATGTAGTCAAAAATCTCCCCGTGCTCCGGGCGGGTCGCCGCCAGGTAGACTGCCGCTACGGCATACTCGTATTTCTGGTAGAGGGTGTTGACCTGGATGACCGGGTTTTCCGCCACAAATTCCGGGTCGCGGAAGTTGGTCAGGACGTTGAACATCGAGCGGTCGCTGGTGATGTTGTGTCCGTACAGGATGGTGTTGTCGTCGCTGAGATCCGGCGAGTTGCGCTCGTCCAAAAAAACCTGGCCGTGATTGTCCTCCTCGCCGTAAAAGTTGTGGGTCAGGTAATACTCGTTGTCCCGCTGCATCACCGGCGTGCTCAACAGGCCGTTGCCGATGTTGACCCAGCCGACGATATCGCTGTTAATTTCATACAGCGCCTGGTACTCCGGCAGCATGGTCATCCCGTCGGGGGATTGTGTGTCGGAGGCGGTATTCTGTTGACTGCCGCTTGCTCCCGGCACCAGCTCCTGCCCGGAGCTGTCCGCGCTCAAGGAGCCCTGATGATAGAGCTGCTGCAGTTCCTGCTGGGTCTGGCTGCTGTCGTAGGACTCCATTGCCCACAACAGTACATGGATGGATGACGCCACCGCTACCCCCAGAAAGAAGACAATCAGCCCGATCCGCACTGGTTTTGAAATCCCCTTCATCTTCCCCTGCTTTCTCCCCACGTTAAAAAAATGCTGTCAGCGACGCGGGACCTGATATTTTTCCCTGTTGTCCTGCCGCAGCGATTCTCCTCATCGCTGCGTTTTTTTCTTTACCTCCGCCTTTGCCATCGCGTCCACTGCCTTTAAGATCAGGCTGAGCGCATGGGAGGAGGCCAGATAACGGATGGTCTCCCGCGCATCCTGGTCGCGGCGGTTGACCTGCAGCATGAAGACCCTGCTCATCTCCGGGCTGTCCACTCCGATGTAGACAAGGCCGACCTCTTTGCCCTCCGACGGCTCCGGCCCGGCGTTTCCGGTGACCGAGATGCCGATCTCGGCACCGGACAGTCTGCGCACACCGGCGGCCATCTCGCGGGCAGTTTCCTCCGACACCGCGCCGAAGGTGTCCAGCATCTGCTGGCTAACCCCCAGCAGCTGGTGCTTCATCCGGTTGGAGTAGGTGACCACACCGCACTCAAACACCTCGGAGGCGCCGCTGACATCGGTCAGGCGCTTGGCCACATAGCCGCCGGTGCAGCTCTCGGCCACCGCGACGTGCAAACCGTTTACCTTGAGTGCATGCACCGCCGCTGTCTGCAGATCGCCCACGTCGATGCCGTACAGGTAGCCGCCGACCTGCTCCTTGATCTTTTCCATCACCGGCTGCAGCAGCGCCTCGGCGTCCTCGCCGTTCTGGACCCGGGCGGTCACCCGCAGCTGAACCTCGCCGGTCTTGGCGTAGGGCGCGACGGTGGGGTTGAGGCTGTGCTCCATCAGGTCGCGCAGCAAACTTTCCAGCATCGATTCCCCGATGCCGAAAAAGTGCATCGTGTGGGAGACAAGCCGGGTATCGCTGTCCTTGAGCAGGAACGGCTTGACGCTCTCCTCAAACATCGGCTTCATCTCCCGCGGCGGGCCGGGCAGCATGATGGCGGTCTTGCCCTGCTGCTCGCCGGTGCCCTCGATGGCGCAGCCGGGAGCCGTGCCGTTGTTGTTCGGGAAGATGATGCAGCCCTGCGGCATCATCGCCTGCTTTTTGTTGTTTTCGGTCATCGGGCGGTTCTGGCGCAGGAAGTGGCACTCGATGCGGTGCAGCGACTCCTGATCCATCACCAGCTCCCGGCCAAAAAAGGCGGCGATCGTCTCCTTGCTCAGATCGTCATAGGTGGGGCCGAGACCGCCGGTGGTGATGACGATGTCCGCCCGCGAAAAAGCAAGCTCCAGCGCCTCCCGCAGGCGCTGAGGGTTATCTCCTACCACGCTCTGGTGATAGACGTTGATCCCCAGTCCCGCCAGCTCCTTGGCGATGTAGGCGACGTTGGTGTTGACGATGTCTCCCATCAAAATTTCTGTCCCGATGCAGAGGATCTCTGCGCTGCGCTGTCTCATGGTGTCCATTCCCTCCGAACCAAAATATTCTAAGTTTATCATACCTCTTATTTGTTAATTTTTCTTGTGTTTCCCTCTAACTTTTGAGGAACCCTTGCAAGCAGGGCGCTGCTCACACATGTAGAATTATAGCACATTCCCCGCCGCGAAGAAAGCCCCACCCGCCTATTTGGCTGTATTTCCCTGCCCGCTTTCCTTTTTGTGGAGGCGCGAAAACAGATTTTACCGAAAATGTGCGCAAACCACTTGCGGAAGGGGCAGCAAACGTGGTATATTTTTCTTTATACTCGATACATTTGTTTCCCCTAAAAATACATTTCCCCGAAAGGAGTCCCCCTATGGTCAACGAAGAAAAATATCTGCTGGTTGCCGAAAGCATCGCGCCGGAAATCTTTAAAAAGGTACTGGAGGCCAAAAAATATATCGCCACCGGCAAGGCCGCAAACTCCTCGGAGGCGGTGCGGCTGGCCAACATCTCGCGCAGCGCCTTTTATAAATACAAGGACCGCGTGATGGAATACAATTCCCGCGAATCCAACGCCATCGTCACTTTCTACATGACCATGGAGGACGTGCCGGGCGTGCTCTCCTCGGTCATCAACCATCTGGCCGAATACGGCGCCAACATTCTGACCATCAATCAGAACATCCCCTCGGACGGGGTGGCCGCCGTCACCATATCGATCCGCATGACCGATGTGACGCTGGAGGAGGAGCAGCTGCTCCAGCGCCTGTGCCAGCTGCGCGGCGTAGTGCGCGTCAGCCGCGCAGGCTGAGCCTGCACCCGATTCACGGCAGGCTGAGCCTGCACCCAATTCACGTATTGGTTGGGTGCGAGAACTGACTTTCTACCTCGCGGGACCCAGTTTGCAGAAAGAAAAAAGTTTTCGCCAGCCTTTTTCAAAAGGCTGTGGTTTCCAAAGGCAACGCGCATTTCACCCTCCCGAGAGACAGCAATCGTCTCTCCACTTCTTCCCCAGATAAAAATCCCCAGATAGACTTTGATAGTAAGGAGCATATTCCCATGAAACAGATCGCCGTTTTAGGCTGCGGCACCGTCGGTTCCGGCGTTGTCGAGGTCTTTTATAAAAACCGGGACAGCATCGAGCGCAAGGCCGGCTGCCCGCTGGACATCAAATGGATTTACCTGCGCCGCCCTCACCCCGAGCTGCCCTGGCAGGACAAAATCTGCTTTGACTTTGACCAGATCGTCAGCGACCCGCAGGTGCAGATCGTCGTTGAGGTGATGGGCGGGCTTTCCCCGGCCTACCGCTTTGTCAAGAGCTGCCTGCAAAGCGGCAAGAGTGTCGTCACCGCCAATAAGGAGCTGATCGCCCAGAAGGGCGCCGAACTGCTGCAGCTGGCCCGCGAAAACGGGGTCAAGCTGCTGTTTGAGGCGAGCGTCGGCGGAGGCATCCCCATCATCCGGCCGCTGCACCAGTGCCTGGGCGCCAACGAGATCGACAACATCGAGGGCATCCTCAACGGCACCACCAACTTTATCCTCACCAAGATGCGCCGCGAACACAGCTCCTTCTCCGCGGCGCTGGAGCAGGCGCAGGCGCTCGGCTACGCTGAGAGCGACCCCACCGCCGATATCGAGGGCATCGACGCCTGCCGCAAAATCTGCATCCTGGCTTCGCTGGCCTACGGCAGGCAGATCTACCCGGAGGCGGTCCACTGCGAGGGCATCGGCAAGCTGACGCCGGAGGACACTGAATACGCCGAGGACTGGGGCGGAGTCATCAAGCTGATCGCCAAGGCCACCCGCCGCCAGGATGGGCAGACCGTCTCGATGCTGGTGGCGCCGATGTTTGTACCTCAGGACAGCCAGTTGGCCGGCATCGACGACGTTTTTAACGGGATTCTGGTGGACGGCGACGCCACCGGCGAGGTGCTCTTTTACGGCAAGGGTGCGGGCAAGCTGCCCACTGCCTCCGCCGTCATCACCGACGTCATCGACTGCGCAAAACCGCTGGGCGGCGACACCCTGTTCTGGAAGGACAGCACCCCCGAGCAGTGCCGGCAGTTTATGGCCGACTGGCGGCAGACCCCTTCCCACTTTTATCTGCGCTTGTCGCTGCAGTACCGCCAGCAGCTGACACTGATTGACGAGCTGTTTGCCTCCCCTGTTCTGCTGGCCCGCAAAGGCGCGCCCGACACCGAGGCTGCCTTTGTCACCGGGGAGCTCACCCCCAAGCGGCTGGAGGCGCTTTTGGAGCAGCTGCAAAAAGAAAAGATCGAGGTGCTGGGCAGGCTTTTTGTGCTGTAGTTCCTTTTTTCTTTTCTCTTTCCCGGCAGGAGCGCGGGATCTTCTTTCTTCTCGGGCTGTTGCGGGTTGTTCCTTTTTCCCTTTTTTCACATAGAATGTGTTATCAGCATCCGCTGACTTTCGCCCTGTAAAGCGGCAGCATATCGCACAAAATCTTCTGCCCATCCCGCTTATTTTTACTTTGAAAAGTAGGTTTTGAGACGAAAAGAGTGCTGCCACTTGCAGTATTTTTCATTTTTGTATTATAATCAAACAAACAGGTTGATACGGAGGGAACGTTATGAGCTTAATTGTACAGAAATTTGGTGGAACCTCTGTCGCCAATGTGGAGCGTGTACGCCATGTTGCCCAGATCATCACCGATACATACGACCAGGGGAATTCGGTCATCGCGGTCGTCTCCGCCCAGGGCGACACCACCGACGAGCTGATCGCCAAGGCGGCTGAGATCACCGACAAGCCATCCAGCCGCGAGATGGATGTGCTGCTCTCCACCGGCGAGCAGATTTCGATGTCCCTGCTGGCGATGGCCATCGAGCAGATGGGCTATCCGGTCATCTCGCTGACCGGCTGGCAGGCGGGCTTTTTGACCGAGTCCACCCACCGCAACGCCCGCATCAAAAAGATCAACACCGAGCGCCTGCAGAACGAGCTGGACAAGAAGAACATCGTCATCGTCGCGGGCTTCCAGGGCATCAACCGCTACGACGACATCACCACCCTCGGCCGCGGCGGCAGCGACACCAGCGCGGTGGCCATTGCGGCGGCGATGAAGGCGGACAAATGTGAAATTTACACCGACGTGGACGGCGTCTACACCACCGACCCGCGCATTGTGCCGCACGCGCACAAGCTGGACGAGATCACCTACGACGAGATGCTGGAGCTGGCCACCTGCGGCGCCAACGTCCTGCACAACCGGTCGGTGGAGATGGCCAAAAAATATTCTGTAAAATTGGAAGTACGCTCGAGCATCCACAGCGATGTGCCGGGCACCGAAGTCAAGGAGGTTTGCAAAGTGGAAAAAATGCTGATTAAGGGCGTCGCGATGGACAACGACGTTGTTCGAATTTCTGTCATTGAGGTTCCGGACCGTCCGGGCGTTGCCTTTAAACTGTTCTCCTCGCTGGCGGCCAGCAAGATCAACGTCGACATCATCCTGCAGTCGATCGGCCGCTACGGCACCAAGGACATCAGCTTCACCGTGGCAACCGCCCACAAGGACGAAGCGATGCAGATCGCCGAAGAATTTTGCCAGACCGTAGGCGCGAAAAAGGTCACTGCCAAAGACAATCTCTCCAAAGTTTCGATCGTCGGTTCGGGCATGCTCTCCAATCCGGGCGTCGCCGCCACCATGTTCGAGGCGCTGGGCGAAAACAACATCAACATCAGCATGATCTCCACCAGCGAGATCAAGATCTCGGTGCTCATCGACCAGGATCAGGGCAAAAAGGCGGTCAACGCCATCCACGACGCATTCTCTCTGTAGAATCCGGCCGTGGTTTCACAATTGCAAAAATGGCATGGAGAAACTTCTTTGGCAAAGAAGTTTCTCCATGTTTTTTTATCCGCAGCAGCTTTTCCTCCGCAAAAGAGGGAGAGCAAATCTGATATTACAGGCAGATTTATACGGACAGTTTAAATTTAAAAGGAGGTAGACACCATGCCGCTTCATCATGCAGGAACACAAATTCTGAAAACCAAACGCCTTGTGCTGCGTCCCCTCTCCCTGGATGACGCGCAGGCGATGTACGACAACTGGGCCAGCGACCCGCAGGTCACCCGCTTTATGAACTGGTTCACCCATGAAAACATCGAGGTCACCCGCGCCATTCTGGCCGAGTGGGTACCGCAGTACCAGGACCCGTCCTACTATCACTGGTGCATCACCCTGGAGGGTGAGCCGGTCGGAGCCATCTCGATCCTGAACATCCAGGAGCGAAGCATGGCGGGCGAACTGGGCTACAATATCGGCCGAAAATGGTGGCGGCAGGGCATCACCAGCGAGGCGGCGCAGGCGGTGCTGGACTTTGCCTTCGGGGTGGTGGGGTTCCACCGCATCGAGGCAATCCACGCGGTCGCCAACCCCGGCTCCGGCGGCGTCATGAAAAAGTGCGGGATGCGCTATGAGGGTTCTCCCCGCCAGAAATATCTCAGCAGCCGCGGCGTCTTTGAGGACTGCGACCAGTACGCTATCCTCAAGGAGGACTGGGCGCAGCCCGGCCCCAAAGGTGAAAAACCTAAGCTTTAATCTCTCAGCACCCAGTCTCTGCAAAAATAAAGTTTTCGTCCACCTTTTTCAAAAGGGCAGGCTGAGCCTGCACCCAATTCACGTATTGGTTAGGTGCGAAATCTGACCTTCTACCTCGCGGCACCCAGTCTATACAAAAGCAAAGTTTTCGTCCACCTTTTTTAAAAGGTGGCAGGTGTCCAGCGGGCAGCGCCTGCTGGTCGACACGTCACGCTTATGCTCTCCTGAAAAATTGGTTTCGCGTTGTGTGACTCGAAGCCGAACTGCGTTCAGCTTCCCAAGCTTAGAGAAAAAAGGAGCAACTCACTCTTGCTCCTCCCCTTCTTCCATTGGAATGGCCCCATATTTCTTTTCAAAACAATCGGCAGCCTTTGCAATAAAATGGCAAATTTCTCTGTTGCACGAACGCTCATCAAATTCTGCCATGTATGATAGTTTTCGAAACAGAGTTGATGACATCCGGACTTGCAATTTTCTCTCGTGTGGGATAAGCATCCTCCTTTCTTTCAATACTCCTCCTCTATAGAATAACACATCAAGACAGAGAGGATTAGTGATATATCACTAATCCAAAATTTTTTGTTGCAAGGCCCTTCATCCTACCGCATCAGCAAAGCCGCAGCAGGGGGCAGCCAAATGGCTGCCCCCTGCTGCGGTTCGAGAGTAGGTACGATTTGCCATATGTTGACTGCCGCAGGCGGGCGGATGCAAAACCCGTCTGCGGCAAAGGGGATGTCGTTCAATAAACGGCTCGGGTGAGTGAGTCAGATGAGTGACTCAAATGAGTGACTCAGATGAGTCGCTCGCGCAGCCAGAGCAGAATCTTTTTCTCCCGGCGGGAGACCTGCACCTGGGTCATGCCCAGTTCCTGCGCGGTCTTGACCTGCGTCATGTTGCGGAAGTAGCGCAGCTCGATCAGCCTGCGGTCCCGCTCCTCCAGCTGGGTCAGCATCTGCCGCAGTGAGAGCAGGTCGGAGAGCTGCTCCTCCGGCGAGGAGACCGGCAGGTCCAGCTGGGAGCTGTCCTCCTCGCTGGTGAGCGAAACCGGCGGCGCTCCCGCGCCCAGCGCCTCCACCACTGCCTCCTCGCTGACCTGCAGCGCCTGCGCCAGCTCGCTGACCGTCGGTTCCCTGCCGTGCTCCTTGGCAAACTGGTCGCGCTGGCGGGCAGCCTTCATCGAGAGCTCCTTGAGGCTGCGGCTGACCTTGACGGTGCCGCCGTCCCGAAACAGCCGGCGCATCTCGCCCAGAATCACCGGCACCGCATAGGTGGAAAAGCGCACGCCCCGCTCGCTGTCAAAGGCGTCGGTGGCTTTGACCAACCCTATGCAGCCGGCCTGGAACAGGTCGTCGTACTCGATGCCCTTGCCCTTAAAGCGGTGGGCGCAGGCGTGCACCAGCCCGATGTTTTCCTCGATCATCCGGCTGCGCTGTTCCTGCTGCCGGGCGGTCATCCGCTCATCCTCAGGCGCGGCCATTATGCGCATGGTTTTCACCTTCGGGGAGCATTTCCCTGGCGGAGCCTTTGGAGAGAATCTTCTTTTCCAGCGTGACCGTCGTGCCCTTGCCCAGTTTGGAGGAAACCTTTACCTTGTCCATTAAACTTTCCATCACTGCAAAGCCCAGGCCCGCGCGCTCCTCCTCCGGAGCGGTGGTGAACAGCGGCTCCATCGCCTTTTTGACGTCGGCGATGCCGCAGCCGTTGTCCTTGATTTTGATGACGATCCTGCTGTCCGGGTAGATGCTGGCGGTTATGTAGACCTTATCTATTTTTTCCCGGTAGGCGTGGACGATGCAGTTGGTCACCGCCTCCGAGACAGCTGTCTTGACGTCGGTCAGCTCCTCCACCGTGGGGTCCAGCCCGCACAGGAAGGCCGCGACGGCGGTTCGGGCAAACGATTCGTTGGCCGAGCGCGAGTCAAAGCACAGCCGCATGCTATTGCTTGCTTTCATCCAAAACCCTCCCTTTGTTAGTGGAACTCGGCCAGCTTGTCCAGCCCGGCCAGCTTCATCACCTTGCGGATGGGGGCGGGCAGATTTTGCAGCACGACCTTGCCGTCGTTTTCCTGCATCAGCCGAAAGCGCCCCATCACCAGCCCGATTCCCGAGGAGTCCATAAAGGTGACCAGTGAAAAATCCAGCACCAGCAGTTTTGCGCCCGACTGGATGACGCTCTGGTCAATCTGTTCGCGCAGTTCGACGGCGCTGTGGTGGTCGATCTCCCCTGACAGGCACGCCAGGACGCTGTCCTCCCTGATCTCGATTTGGACTGCCATATTGATCTGCCTCCTTTTTGCCCCAGCCTGTCCACTGTTTGGGGTACCTCTATCATACCGCCTTCGCCCCGCAAAATTTCGGGAACCTTGTCTCTTACTTTCTTTTTGGTAAAAAAAGAAAGTAAGCAAAGAAAAAACTTCACGCTCCGCGGCAGCTGAAGGGGAGGTAGAGCAAAAATAAAGTTTTTGCCAGCCTTTTTCAAAAGGCTGCAGTTTCCAAAGGCAGCGCCTTTGGTCGAGCGCCGCAGCGCTCGAAATACCTTATCGTCGAAAGCGCCAAGTCGCGCTTCATCTTTCTGCAAAATTTTGCTCTGTAGTTGCGCGACATGAAATTGAACTTCGTTCAATTTCCCGGGCTAGTGCACGGGGCTTTTGTAAGAGAAAAGCCCCCTTGAGAAACTTGCGATTCGCACAACCCAGCAAAACCTCCCAGTGGGAGGTTTTGCTGCTGTAGAGTTTAAAGCTAAAATCTTCGAAAAATTTTTCGCTCTCACTCCTCTCTCCACAAAAAAATTTTCCCCGCCCTGCATCAAAACAGCTCCCTAAAGCACACTATTGATATAGAGCGAAGGGAAAGAATTTACAAAAATAGCAAATTGTTTACAGCTTTCCCTTTTCGCTGGAACCCGACCTGGACTTGTGCTACAATAAGGGTGAGAAAATCGACCCGATGATAAAAAGGAGCTTTGCATCATGAAAAATAGATTGTTTTGTCTGCTGGTTGTCCTGGCCTGCGCGCTGATGGTGACAGGCTGCGGACGCGACACACAGTCCTCCCAACAGGAAACCAACACCGTTTCGCTGGAGCTGGGCGAGGACAACCCCGCCCCGGAGGAGGAGCCTGAAAAGACCCCTTCCCCAAGTGAACAGCTGGAAGAGAGCCGCCCCGACGGTCAGACCGAACCGACGGAGGAGACAGCAGAGGAGGGATCACAGCAAGAACAGACCGCCGAACAGCCGGCCTCTGAAACCGAGCAGCAGGCAGAGGAGTCTGCTGTCGAGACCGAGACGCCGGTGACTACTCCGCAGACCAGCCTGCCCTTCCCACAGGAGCTGCAGACCCGCCCCTCCGAGGAGCTCAAAAACAACCCGCAGCAGCTGGACAGCCGCCTGTACGCGGTGTTCCAGAATGTGATGGAACAAAATTTTGACCGCAAAAAAGGCACCCTGTCGGTCTACCGCCTCAACTACGACGGGACCGAGGGCGCCTATGAATTGGAGTATGATTTAACCAACGCTTACGACAAGGAAGGCAAGCTCAACAAAAACACGGAGATCGACGCGCAGCTCAAGGTGGCCGAGACGATGCAGTCCAACATCAACTACGGCCAGGGCAGTCGCGAGCTCTACAGCAGCTACGACCAGTACGCCGAGACGCTCGACTGGCTGAAAAGCCCGCTGCTCTGCGACGGCTTTGCGCTGCAGAATTTTTCTTCGCTGACCCTCACCGAGGAGGAGAACGGCATCTGGCGCATCACCGCGACCTACACCCCGGAGGCGCTGCGGGAGCTGTACGACCAGGACATCGACGGCGTGGTCACCTCCTTTATTGAGCTGGACAAGGACGGCAACCTCCAGCTGCTGCGCTGGGAGCAGACCGAGGAGGTCAATGACTATCCGACGGTGATCGCCTGCGGGGAATATTCATTTTCCTAAAAATTTTTCTTCACGCTAAAAAAAGGACGGAGCTTTACAGGAAAGCTCCGTCCTCTTTTTTACTGTCTATTCTTTTTCCTCAAAACTACAAACGCCACAACTGCTGCCACGACAACGATCAGCAACAGCATGAGCAGCACAAGCGGAACAAGCGTCGCGAGCCAGGACATCATCTGTCCTCCTTTCCTATTTTCATCACAGCATCCTTTTTTATCAGAATAGTACATTGTTCGCACACTGTCAAATAGGAAAACAAATAAGCGGAGAGCAGGAGCTTTTTTCGCTTCTGTTCTCCGCCTGTTCTGTCAGGTCGATTTACCGCACCGTCGCCCCATACCCCTTTGCCAGGGCGTCAAGGATTGGCTCATCGAGCTCGCTGCGGGAGTCGACGAAGGCGCAGCCGTTGTACATCAGCAGCGCCATCTCCAGCGCCTCCTCGCTGTCCGAATAAAAGGACACCGGCATGTGCAGCATGTGGGCGTTGAGCGCGAAGTTGTAGGCGTCGTCCACCGTCTCGATACGGATGGTCGCCACGTCCGCGCCGCTCTCCTCCAGCTCCAGCAGCTCGTCGGACATGTCCCGCCGGCAGTAGACCGGCTCGGTCTGCTCGAAGTACTCGTCCAAAAAGTACGGCTCGGTCGCTCCCGCCATCAGGATGGTGTCCTCGTCCTCCCGCTGGCGGCGGACGGCGGAAAAATCAAAGGTCCGCATCATCCGGCCGATCGCCTCGATGTGTTCCGGGCTGGTGTAACAGCAGCCGCCCAGGATGGTGGCGCCCCGCTGCAGCAGTCCCTTCATCTGTTCGGCCATCTCCTGTGGGGAGAGCAGCTTGTCAAAGTCCTCCCCCGCCCGCGGCCGCACAATAATCGGCACCTTTGCGTAGGGGGCGATCTCCTCGATGTGGCCGTACAGCTTTTCCGGCCGGTCGCAGCAGGACAGGCCGAACGCCACCGCCCCCAGCTTCTGGCAGGTGATGAGCGCGGAGACAAGGTCGCTGCCCATGCAGGTTTCGCCGTCCTCCTCCACATTCATCGTCACCATCACCGGCAGTCCCGTCTGCCGGCAGCCGAGGATTGCCGCCCGGCTCTGGGAGAGGGTGGTCATCGTGTCGGCCAGCAGCAGGTCCACCCCGCCCCTTTTGAGGGCAAAGGCCTGCCGGGCATAGAGGTTAATCAGGTCGAAAAACGGCGTCTCGCCAAACGGCTCCGCCTGCAGCTGCAGCGGCGCGATGACGCCCGCCGCCAGCGCGTGTGGATTAGCCTCGCGGCAGCTCTCCACCGTCAGGCGGGCAAGGCGCTCATTGTAGTCGTCGCTGTTCTGCTGCTGGTCCCACTGCTTGAGGCTGTCGGCGTCGGCCTGTGCGGTCGGGGTACACAGCAGCTGGCTGCCCGCCTGCAGAAAGCGGCGCTGCAGCTTCTGCACCCGGTCGGGATTTTCCAGCATCCACTGGGCCGGACAGCTGTACATCGGCATGCCGTCCAGCCAGAGGTTGGTCTTGGCCGCTCCGTCGGTCAGGAGCGGCTTACAAAGTCGCGAAAGAGGATCTTCCATCTCTGTTCTCCTTTTTCTCTGTCTGCCGCACCGGGATTACATGCTCTCCGGCGCGGTGATCTTGAGCAGTTTGAGCAGGTTTGCCAGCACGACGCGGGTGGCCAGGCACAGCGAGATGCGGGCCTGCATCAGCTTTTCGTCCTCGCCCTGGACGCGGCAGGCGTTGTAGAACTTGTGGAACAGCGTCGCCACATCCATCAGGTAGTGGGTCATGCGGGCCGGGTCGTAATTTTTAGCGGCGTTGATGATCTCCTGCGGGCACTGCGCCAGCTTGCGGATCAGCTCCTTTTCCTCCGGGGCAGACAGCAGCTGCAGCTCCTCGAGGGTGCAGGTTCTCGGGTGGATATTCTGCGCGGTCAGGTTTTTGAGGATCGAGCAGATTCTGGCGTGCGCGTACTGTACATAATAAACTGGGTTCTGGGAAGATTCCTCCACCGCCAGGTCGAGGTCAAAGTCCAGGGTGGAGTTTGGCTCGCGCATATTAAAGAAGAATCTTGCCGCATCGATCGGCACCAGATCGGTCAGGTCGGACAGGGTGATCGATTTGCCGGTGCGCTTGCTCATGCGGTACGGCTCGCCGTCCTTCATCAGGCGGACCAGCTGCATCAGCACGATGTCCAGCTTGCTGCCGTCCAGGCCGATGGCGTCCATCGCACCTTTCAGGCGCGCGACGTGGCCGTGGTGGTCGGCACCCCAGACGTTGATGACACGGTCAAAGTGGCGGTCGACAAATTTATTTTTATGGTAGGCGATATCGGCGGTAAAGTAGGTCGGGTTGCCGTTGGCGCGCACCAGGACCTCGTCCTTCTCGCCGCCAAATTCGGTGGCCTTATACCAGATGGCGCCGTCCTTTTCATAGGTCATGCCGCGGCTGGTCAGCTCATCGACCACTGCCTTGACTGCGCCGGACTGGTGCAGGGTGCTTTCCGGGAACCAGACATCGTAGGTGATGCGGTACTTTTCCAGGTCGGTGCGCAGCTTCTCAATATTTTTCGGCAGCGCGAAGTCGACCAGCGCCTGGCGGCGCTCCGCCTCGGAGAGATTCAGCAGGCAGTCTCCGTGCTCGTCGGCGTACTGCTGGGCGCGCTCTTTAATATCCTCGCCGTGATAGCCATCCTCCGGGAAGGGAACGGCGTCCTCTCCTTTATAAATCTGCAAATATCTTGCTTCGAGCGAGAGACCAAACTTTTCGATCTGGTTGCCGGCGTCATTGATGTAGAATTCGCGGGTGACGTCGTAACCGCAGGCGTCCAGAGCGGCGGCCAGGCAGTCGCCGATGGCGCCGCCGCGGGCGTTGCCCATGTGCATCGGGCCGGTCGGGTTGGCGGAGACAAACTCGACCATCACCTTTTCGCCCTTGCCGATATCCGAGCGGCCATATTCCTCGCCTGCTTCCAGCACGCCGGAGACGATGCTGGCAAACCAGGCGTCGCTGACAAAGAAGTTGATAAAGCCGGGGCCCGCGATCTCGACGCGGTCGATATAGCGTGCCGAAGCGCAGTCGATGCACTCGGCCAGGATGTTGGCGATCTTCACCGGCGCCATGCGGAAGGTTCTTGCGCTGACCATCGCCGCATTGCTGGCAAAATCTCCGTGGGTGGTTTCGGCCGGGATCTCCACTGTGAAGGCCGGCAGCTCATTTTCAGGCAGCTTGCCCTGCTGCATTGCCGCAGCAAAGGCGTTTTTCAGCAGGCTTTCCACTTCCTGCATGGCGTCCTGCACAAAATTTTTCTTCTCCATATTCCTCTTTCCTTTCTCTCACCTTTTCTTTGCCAAAAAGAAAAGGTGAGGCCAAAAGCCTACCTTTTCTTTACGAAAAAGAAAAGGTAGGACCAAAAGAAACGATCTCGCTTCGCGGCGTCCTTTCGTTGGCTTTTGTTTGTCGTCTTTCCCACCTTTTCTTTGCGAAAAAGAAAAGGTGGGGCCAAAAGAAACGGGTTCGCTTCGCTTCCCTTTTCTTTGCGAAAAAGAAAAGGGAAGGCCAAAAGAAACGTTCTCGCTTCGCGGGCATCCTTTCGTTGGCTTTTCTGTTGTCGTCCTCCCACCTTTTCTTTACGAGAAAGAAAAGGTGGGGCCAAAAGAAACGTTCTCGCTTCGCTTACCTTTTCTTTGCGAAAAAGAAAAGGTAAGACCAAAAGAAACGAATTCGCTTCGCGGCGTCTCTTTTTTGGGGGTTACTATTCTTTTAATTTGCCAGGATTTCCTGGATATTGATGCTGATTGTATTTTCGCTGGCGACGCTGGCCTCGATATCCAACGTATAGCCGAACGAGAGCTTGCCGCCCTGGTCGCCCAGGTCGTTTTCAAAGCGGGTGCCCATTACGCCGATGGTCATCTCGCCAAAGCCGGTGTCGTACTGGCACTGGTGACGCACCCCGGCCTCCACCACCAGCTGGGAGCGTGCCCAGCCAAAGCGGGTGATGGTCACTTTGTCGCTGGGGCCGACCTTCAGGGTGGTGCGGCAGCCGCTGTATCCGGTCGCCTCGGTCTCCTCATAGCTGATATAGTACAGCTTATTTTTCCGGTAAAAGCGGCCGGTGGTCATCATCTCGGTGACGTCGGTTTCCCCGCTCACCCGCTGGGTTCCCTTGACGGTGATCAGGACGTCCTTTTTCATATCATTTAGTGTTTGTTCCATTTTCCGTTTCCTTTATCCTTCCCTTGTTTCGACTGTCCGTCTCGGTCTATTCCACCAGCTCGACGCGGTTGACGGTTCCGGCCACCTCCTGTCCCAGAAAGATGGAGGCGGTTTTGCCAAAGCTGTCCGTCTCATCGGTGACGTTATATTCGGTCACGCCTTCCCGCTGCCGGTCGGCCAGCAGGTCGTGCTGCATCAGGTAGCGCTGCACATATCCCGCCGCGCATCTGCCCGGGTCGATCAGGGTGACCTGATAGCCCAGCAGCCGATTAAAGATATCGTACAGCAGCGGGTAGTGGGTGCAGCCTAGAATCAGGGTATCGATCTTCTCCCGCATCAGCGGCTCCAGATACATCTGCACGGTGAGATTGGTGATTTGGTTGTCCGGCTGCACCATCCCGTTTTCCACTAAATGCACCAGCAGCGGGCAGGGATTTCCGAACACCCGCACATCCGCGCGGATGCTGCGGATGGCCTTGCCGAAAGCGTTGCTGCGCAAAGTGGCGTTGGTGCCCACCACGCCGATGCGTCCGCCTGAAGTGAGCGCGCAGGACTGCTGCGCCGCCGGCTGCACGATGTCGGCATAGGGCACCGGCAGCTTGCTGGAAATTTCCTTGGGCAGGGTGCTGCTGACCGTGCCGCAGGCGGCAAGAACCAGCTTGATGTCCTTGGTCAGCAAAAAGTCGATGTCCTGCTGCGCATACTTGATGATTGTCTCCCGGCTGCGGGAGCCATAAGGCACCCTTCCGGTATCTCCCAGGTAGACGATGTCCTCATTTGGCAGCAGGCGGTGCAGCTCCTTGACCGCTGTCAATCCGCCCAGACCGGAATCGAAGACGCCGATCGCTCTGTTATCCATCTTGCCCTCACGCCTTTCTTGCGTTTATTTTCGCTGAAGCCCCAGCTGGATCAGGCGGTCCAGCAGCTGCGGATAGTGCAGGCCGCAGTAATCCCACAGCTTTGGATACATGCTGATCGAGGTAAAGCCAGGGATGGTGTTGATCTCATTGAGGATGACCTCCCCGTCGCTCTTGCGCACAAAGAAATCGATGCGCGCAAATCCCTCGCAGCCGATGGCGGCGAAAGCCTTCTCGGCGGTCTGGCGCAGCTTGAGCGAGGTTTCCTCGCTGACCCGCCCGGGGATGTGCAGCACTGTGGTGCCATCGATATATTTGGCCTCATAGGTATAAAATTCCACCACCGGCACAAGCTCTCCGACAACGCCCGCCGCCTTGGCATCCGCATTGCCCAGCACCGCCGTCTCGACCTCCTGCATCTCGATGCACTCCTCGACAACTGCCTTATAATCCTCTTTCAAGGCGGTCTCGCAGGCAGCTTTCAGCTCCTGGCGGTTGTGAGCCTTGCCTACCCCCACCGAGGAGCCTGCGTTGGCAGGTTTTACAAACATCGGGTAGCCGAGCTTTTCCTCCGCCTGCTGGGCAAACTGTTCGAACTGCTGTATCTTCTCGTGGTTGACCACCAGCCATTTGGCCATCTTGATGCCGTGGGCCTCCAGGATGGTGTGGGTGATCTCCTTATCCATGCAGTTGGCGCTAGAAATGGTGTCGCAGCCCACAAAGGGGATGCCCGCCAGCTGGAACAGGCCCTGGATGGTGCCGTCCTCGCCGTGCTTGCCGTGCAGTACCGGGAAGCAGATGTCTACCGGCACCAGCTCCCAGCCCTCTTTGGAGAGCAGCAGCACGCCCTTGTGGGAGCGGTCCGGGGAGACGATGGCGGTGCGCAGGGTGGGGTCTTGCTCCCACTTCTGGCTGGTGATCTCATCGTTGCGGCCGGTATATTCCACCCATCGGCCGTCCTTGGTGATGCCGATGCGCAGCACCTCATAGTGGTCCGGCAGGTTTGCCAGCACCGACTCGACCGACATCAGGGAGATTTCATGCTCACTGGAAACGCCGCCGAACAGCACGGCGACCCGCGTTTTCTTTTCGCTTGTCATAAAAGCAGCTCCTTTTTGTATCGCTGGGATAATCCCAAACAGCTTTTGCACACTGTTGTCCTTTGAGTATATCTGCACCCCTGCAGTATTTATTCATTGTATCACATGAAACGGTCCGGTTGCAATGGTCTCATTGTATCATTTTGCTCATTTCTCTCCCCCTTCCCTTGGTAGTATTGCCGCACTTGCTTTCCTTATAAATAGATTTGGGGCTTCTGCTTTTCCCTTTTGCTTCAATTTTCCGCACCAAACCGAACAAAAAGCCCAAGCCTCCGCGCCCTTTGACACAGCATTGTCGGCAGAATCCATAAAGATTTTAAAATTCGCCCCAAAGCCTCAAAAAGGAGGTTGACGCGGGGGCTTTTTGTGTGGTAAAATTTTTTTACCTCTAAAAGGGTTATTTTTTTATGTCCAAAAATGAACCATCCACCCACCAACAGACAGCGGTTCGCCTTTGTCCGGTTGGAGATTCAAGCGTTTCCTTTACGAGGGAGGCAAAAAATTCCGTTTAATCAGGAGGTGCCGATATGAGGACTAAAATTACCTTAGCTTGCACAGAGTGCAAACAGCGTAATTACAACACAAAGAAAAACAAGAAAAACGATCCTGACAGACTTGAGATGAACAAATACTGCAAGTTCTGCCGCAAACACACACTTCACAGAGAAACCAAGTAGGCGAAAGGCGGGCTGCTAAAAATGGCTGATGAGAAAAAACCAGGCTTTTTTAAACGTATCGCCTCTGGAATCAAACGCTTTTTCAAGGACACCAAAAGTGAACTGAAAAAGATCGTATGGCCAAGCCGCAAAACGGTGCTGAACAACACCGGCGTCGTCATCATCGTGCTGGTCATCTCCAGCGTTGGCATTGGAATCATCGACTTTATCTTCAATGCCCTCGTGGGTTTATTCCACTAAGCAAAAAGCTTACGCAACGATCTACACCATCGGGGGGATAACTTTATGTCTGAAACTCCAAAGTGGTATGTTGTGCATACCTATTCCGGCTATGAGAACAAAGTAGCAACGGATATTGAAAACGCAGTGGAAAACCGCAAGCTGCACGATCTGATCGCCGGCGTCATGGTTCCTACCGAAAAGGTTGTCGAGATCAAAGACAACAAAAAGCGTGAAGTGGAGCGCAAGATTTTCCCAGGCTATGTGCTTGTCAACATGATTATGACAGATGATTCCTGGTATGTCGTCCGCAACATTCATGGTGTGACCGGCTTTGTTGGCCCCGGTTCCAAACCGGTTCCGCTGTCCGACGAGGAAGTGGCCGCCCTTGGTGTGGAGAAAAAGCAGGTAGAGGTCAACTTTGAGGTTGGCGACTCTGTCAAAATCACCGACGGTTATCTTGACGGGTTTATCGGTGTGGTGGAAGAAATTGACACCGACCGCAACATGGTCAAGGTCGTCGTTTCCATGTTTGGAAGAGAGACACCCGTAGAGCTCCAGCTGGATCAGGTAGAGACAATAGAATAATAGGTCTTGATGAGGTGGCCCAAAAACCTAACCCGTTTTTACGGCCGTGCCCGAAAGGGTTTTTTCTGCCGCACCGCGCACAGGGCGCAAAGCGGCACCGTGGGAGGGACAAAAACCAAAACAGGTCCCGACTGACCACATTTTATGGAGGTGCAATTTACTAATGGCTCAGAAAGTTACCGGCTTCATTAAGCTGCAGATTCCTGCCGGAAAGGCTACTCCGGCTCCGCCGGTTGGCCCTGCTCTTGGTCAGCATGGCGTCAACATCATGGCATTCACCAAGGAATTCAACGAGAGAACCAAAAACGACGTCGGCATGATCATCCCGGTTGTCATCACCGTTTACGCCGACCGTTCCTTTACCTTTGTTACCAAGACCCCACCGGCTTCTGTACTCATCAAGAAAGAGTGCAAGATCGAGTCCGGTTCCGGTGTTCCGAACAAGACTAAAGTTGCAAAAATCACAAAAGCACAGTTGCAGAAAATCGCTGAGATCAAGATGCCAGACCTCAATGCTGCAAACCTGGAATCTGCCATGAGCATGATCGCAGGTTCTGCTCGCGCAATGGGCGTCGAGGTAGTTGACTAGTACTCCCCGGGTGGGAGGAGATTTCCGCATTTACCACTCAGGATAAGGAGGAGTAATTAAAAATGAAACACGGAAAAAAATACCAGGACAGCACCAAGCTGGTTGATACCACTGTCCTGTACGACACCACCGAAGCTATTGAAAACTGCCTGAAAACCGCAAAGGCTAAATTTGATGAGACTGTAGAGATCCACGTAAGACTGGGCGTTGACTCCCGTCACGCTGAGCAGCAGGTTCGTGGCGCGGTTGTTCTGCCAAACGGCACCGGCAAAACTGTTCGCGTCATGGTATTCTGCAAGGGCGACAAGGTGGATGCTGCTCTGGCTGCTGGTGCAGACTATGCCGGCGCTGACGAGTATATGCAGAAGATCCAGGGAGGCTGGATGGATTTCGACGTTGTCATCGCAAGCCCTGACATGATGGGCGTTGTTGGCCGTCTGGGTAAAATCCTTGGTCCAAGAGGCCTGATGCCATCCCCGAAGGCCGGCACCGTAACTCCTGACGTTGTCAAAGCGGTTCAGGAAGCGAAAGCTGGTAAGATCGAGTACCGTCTGGACAAGACCAACATCATCCACTGCCCGATCGGCAAGGCTTCCTTCGGTGTTGAGAAGCTGCAGGAGAACTTTGACACCCTGATGGGCGCCATCGTAAAGGCAAAACCTGCCGCTGCAAAGGGTCAGTATGTCAGATCCTGCGTACTGGCTACCACCATGGGTCCTGGCGTAAAGGTCAACCCATCCAAATTCTGCTAATTGGCTTTTGTCCGCAGATAGCAAAGAGCTGCTCCAAATGGAGCAGCTCTTTTTTATTTTTGAATCATTGCACACAACAGATGGGATGCCAGCCCGACGCTGGAACCAATGCAATCTTCTATCCAAATCCCAGCATAAAGCAAAAAGCATCGGTCGCTGAACCGATGCTTTTTGCTTATACGGGAAAAAGACAATATTAAGAAAATATCAAAATCAGCTGTAATAACCTTTGCTCAAAAGGGGAACACCATCCATAGCAGAGGCGCTTGCGGCCGCCTCGTAGATACGCCCGCTCCCATCAGCCGGCTTATATGGACAGCATAACAAAAAGAGAAGTACAAAAAACTGGAAGTATGAAAAAGTTATTACGTCTACTAGTATATTGAATTTCCGCCGATAAATCAACCTTTTTGTTCAGTTCTTATGCTAATTCCTGCATTTTTTGTATATTTAAACTATTTTCAACCGCTTGGTATTTTTCTTTTTAGAAGTTTTTACGCTTTAATCTGCCAAATTATTCCGGGACAATTCCTGTCTGGAAAGATTTTTTTCCTGCCGAATGTGCTCATACTTTTCCTTGGTCGCAAGCCCGCCGCGGATGTGCCGCTCCTGTTTATTTTTCTCCAGCACCTTTTTGACCTGCTCATACAGCTTGGGACTGATCTGTTTGAGCCGCTGGGTCACATCTTTATGTACCGTGCTCTTGGAAATGGCAAAGCCCTTTGCCGCCTGGCGGACGGTGGCGTCCTTCTCGATGATGTACTGCGCCAGCCGCACAGCCCGTTCTTCCGGTAAGCCCTTCACTTGGTTTCCCTCCCCTGTCCGTTTTTTTCGTCATCCCTATTCTATGCGCGAACAGCGGCTTTCTATCCTTCCCAGCGGCAATTTTTCTGTCTATTATTCGACAAATAATTCTTAGCCTTGTGTGTGACAAATTTTGTGACACTTTTTATTTGCTTGGTGTCGTCTTTTTTCTCTTGATTTCAGGAACAGGTAGGGTATAATATTCTTATAGATTCGTTTCAGGAGGTTTCATCATGTCCCTTTTTTCCGAAATGCTTGCCCGATTTGTCGATTCCAAAAGCATCAAAATTTATCAGCTGGCAAATTTGTGCGGCATCGAACGCAGCTGGCTGCAAAAAATGCTGACCGGCAAACGCAAACCAGCCGACCAGGAACAGGTGATGAATCTCTCCCAGGCGCTGGCGCTGACCTACACCGAAACCCAGCAGCTGATGAACGCGTACCGCATTCTGGAAATGGGAGAAGAAAACTGGCTGAGGCGCAACAGTGTTCTGAAACTGCTCAAAAGTTTTCGCATCGACGAAAATCCCCTGCAGATCGAAACTCCGGCGCTGGAATTTTCGCTTTCTCCCAGCTGCAGCAGTCAGATTTTTCATTCTGCTGCGGCTGTCAATCGCGCCCTCCACTTTGTTCTGCTGCAGGAATCCTCGGACCCCAAAGGATTTGTCCGCATCATGGTACAGCCTCAATTTTCCTTTTTGTTTAACTGTCTGAGCGTCATCAGCTTTGACAACATTCCCATTGAGCACTACCTCTGTCTGGACAGCGATCCCAAAACCGAGATTGACAATCTGGAATACATCCGCCAAATCATTCCACTGATGCTCAACTGCCGCGGCTATGTTCCCTACGGCTACTATGACCACGCGTCGTCGCTGTTTGGCTCCTCCGCCTTTCTGCCCAATATCATTCTCACCAGCCGCTACCTGATGCGCATCTCCTCCGACTACAGTGAAGCGGTCATTTCGAACCACCCCCAAATGCTCCAGCTCTGTCAGAAATATTTTGACAGCCAGAAAAAATCTTCCTGGCCCATCTTTCAGCAAACCACTTCCTTTGAGGAGTATCTGCGGGTGATGCTGATGGGCAACCCAGTCAAAGCCTCTTACTGCATTATGGATCACCCTTGTGTTCTTTCATTTTTAACGCCGGAGCTGCTGCAGGATCACCTGCTTCCTTCGGTGCTTTCCCCGCAGATGATGCAGGATCTGAACCACCACATGGCCAACTGCCGCGACCTTGCGATGGTCACCCACTCCTGCTTCTCCCTAAACGGGCTAAAAGACCTGTACGAACATGGTCTGCTCACCGAGGTTCCGGGCGAATATTACACACCTTTCGCCCAAAAGGAAATCGACCTGCTGATGGATATTGTGCTTCAACTGTGCGATGAGGGGACCTATCATATGCACCTGGTTCAGCCATCCTGTTTTGATATCCCACCCCACCTTTGCCTGGGGGCGCTTTCCCCACAGAAGGTTACCGTCATCTTCAATCATCCCAAGAAGGGATTTCTGGCTTTTGACGTTAAAAACCTTGCGCTCTCCTCGGCTCTCTTTGATTTTATCGAGTACATTCAGGAGGATGAAACTTTCACCCTTCCGGAGGAAACCTCCAGAAAAGTCGTGCAGGAAACACTTGAAAAGCTGCGCGCACAGCAAAGATAATTTCAATTTCAACAAATCGCTCCTTAACAACAAGCAGACAGGCCTTCCGTTTTATAACGGCAGGCCTGTCTGTTTATCTATTCAATTTAAACATTCGTTTGCTGCTCGGTGAAAGCCGCAATCTGTTCGGCAACACCCTTCTCTGCACTGGTGTAGCCTTCCGAATTGGTCTCCCAATTCTTCATCTTCTCATTTTGACAGCCGTACATCGCGAACATCTTACTGTCGTTGTCCACCTTAGTCAGGCACCAACCAATACCATAGTAACATGGAATGGTCAGGGCATGTTCCAAGAAGTATGCCTCCGCTTTTGCATAGGCTTGGTATCTGGCATCCAGATCGTTGGTGATCGCGTCCGCCTCGTCTACCATCCGGGTAAATTCTTTATAAGCATTCAGCAAATCTCTGTTTGCATCCGTTTCCTCGGTCAGGTCGTTGACGTAGGAATAGGTAGTCGAATAGTATGCATTATCATATCCATAGCGCTGCTGGCCCAGATAATTCTGCGGGTCACCATAGTCTGCACCCCAACCGTTGATAATAAAGGAGTGCAGGTGTGCCTGTGTCACCTCTTTGCGTAAGCTGGAAACATAGGTCTTGATGTTCAGCTGTACATAGTCATCTCCCAAGCAATCGGAAAAGATTTGTTTGAGTACGTTCGCACTATCCAACGCTGTCTGGCTAGAGGCAGCAATATAGTAATCGACACCAACCGGGAAGGTGACGCCTAAAGCAGTCAATTCTTCCATTGCCTGTTTTTTATATTGCTGCGCTTTTTCTGAATCAAGCCGAACCATTGTCTCTCCGTTTGGTTCTGGCAGGCCCATTTCCTGACGAACGAGTTCAGTATAATCGGTACCATCAGAGGTATAGACTAACCCCTTCATGGTGTAGAAGTTGTTCTCGCAAACCATCGGATCGACCGCATTCGTTCTCTTATAGTATTCCTTTAGGTCAAGACCGTACCACCAGGACAGACGAAATGCTTCGTTTGCTACCGCAGTGTTCCAATTGACATCCGGCGTGCCATCTTCGAAAAGTTTATTGTAATCCAGCTGGAACTGATAGCAATATTTGGACGGCACATCTGGAACCATATAATCGTGGAATTCATTTTCTGGATCTTTTGCGATGGTGTTAATCTGCGCCTCACCCAGAGACACATAGTCGACCTCGCCGGACTGGTATAGCTGAAAAGCAACCTCATTGGATTCTACCATCTTGACGGTGACGGTATTGAACAGCTTGCAATCCTGATCCCAGTAGAGCGGATTCTTGGTGTAGATCTTTTCGTTATTTTGGATGAAGGAGGTCATGGTATAGCATCCATTATACCACATGTTCTCGTTGTTGATTGCCTTGAAACCATCCACTCCCAGTTGGTCAATCAGCTGCTGAGAAGCTGGATAGAGCGAGGCATAGGGGGCCAGCGTATCAAAGTAAGGCTTTTTGTCCAGGCAACGGTAGATCAGGGTGTAATCATCCGGGGTTTCCAGCCCTACCATCTCGCGGAATTTGGAACCTTCTTCTGCAGTCAGTGCATACGCCTCCTCTTTACTTAAAGATTTGGTGTATTCATAATATTCCTCTGCGCCCTCAATCATTTCTAATGGCATGGAAGTATTGAGCGAATCATTTTTATGGAAATTCAAAATCCATTCCAATCCGGTAGCAAAATCCTGTGCATTACAGTCAGCCATCTCTTCGCCGTCAACGTTGACCCACTTCACTCCGTCTCGAATCTTAAAAGTCCAGGTCAAGCCTTCATCTTCGGTCCCCCATTCTTCCGCAATGGCAGGTACCAACTTACCGTCCGGGTCCACTTCCAGCAAACCATCCCAAATACTTGTCAGGCCTTCAAAGTCCTCACCCTTTTGTGTGTAGAGGATGTTAAAGCCCGCGATCTCCTTGGTGGACAGCTTCGGAATCACCAAATCGGTAATTTCATTTGACGAGGATTCCACACTTTCCTCTTGGGCAGAACCGCTCTCTCCAGGCGGCTCCGTTTCTCCTCCCTCCCCACTTGCACCGCTGCAACCGCTCAGCAGCAAAGATGCTGTCAGCAACAATGCCAGCAATTTGGATAGTGTTTTCTTCATACTTCTTCCTCCCTCATAGATAAAAATATTTAGTAAATCCTGCTATTTTATAACATAGCAGATAATCACTTCATCTCTTTATTTTTAATAAACTCATAAATATTTATTATTTACTTTATTTTTATCATATCATCTTCAAATTTTACTGTCAACTTTATATGATTGTTTTTGTTTAGTAAGGATATTTTTTATGCATTTTTTCAGTACTTTTTGCTACGAGTATCTACAACAAAGGCCCGCTGCCTATAGCAGCGGGCCTTTTCCCTTATCATCATATTATTGATACTCAATGACATCTGTCCAGCTGAGCAGCAGGTCGCGCTCCTCGGGCTTGTGCTTGGTGAGCTGTGCGGCAGCGACGATTGGCAGCCAGCGGTTGACATACTGGCGGGCGATGTCGGCCTTTTTGCAGAACAGATTGATATAAAGCTCCGCCTTGCTCTTATCCTCCAGCGAAAAGAGCAGATAGGTCATCGCGGCGTCAGCCGAGGCATTGCCCTGTGCAGCGTGTGCCCAGTCGATGATCCACAGCTTGCCCTCTTTGTCCACGATGACGTTGCTGGGATTGAAATCCCCGTGGCAGAGCTTGTTGTGCTTAGGCATGCCCTGCAGGCGGGTGGCCAGCTCATAGCGGGCGGTGGCGTCGAGCTCCTTGACCGAGTTGATCTGGTCCATCAGCTTGTGGCGCAGCGTCTTGATGGTCGGTACTCGCTGCTGGTGAACTGTCAGCTGCAGGTCGACAAAGGTCTCCATATACTCCTCGAGCTTGTTCGGATTTTTGGTCATCAGCTCGGCGAGGGTGGTTCCCTCCACCTTCTCGCGGATTAGGGTCCAGCCCTCCTCGGTCTTTGAAACCGCAGAGAGGGAGGGGACGTTCAGATCGGTATTTTCCTCCACCAGAGCCTCGTTGCGGGCCTCGTTGAGGACGTCGGATTTTTTATAGTTGTTGTCGAACACCTTGATAATTTTATCTTCGGTGGCGTAGATTTTTTTATGCGGTCTTGTAAAGATCAGCGTCTTTTTCTCCTGCATGATTGTTCCTCCTGTCTTATTCCCCATAGTAGGCTTTCAGGTACATTTCCTTGATCTCGCTGAGCAGCGGGTAGCGCGGATTGCAGCCGGTGCACTGGTCGTCAAAGGCGTCCTCCACCATCTGGTCGAGGGTCTCCAGGAAATACTTTTCGTCTACGCCGTAGTCCTTGATGGTCTTTTTGATGCCGACCGCCTCTTTGAGCTGCTCGATCTTCTGGATGAAGAGCTCCAGTGTCTCTGCGTCGTCCTTGCCGCAGACGCCGCAGAAGTGTGCGCACTCGGCGTAGCGCTCCAGGGTGTGCGGGTACTGGTACTGGGAGAAGGTACCCATCTTGGCCGGAACCTCAGCGGCGTTAAAGCGCATGACATGACAGATCAGCAGGGCATTGGCGACGCCGTGCGGCAGGTGGTGGTAGGCGCCCAGCTTGTGCGCCATCGAGTGGCAGACGCCCAGGAAGGCATTGGCGAAGGCCATACCGGCCATGCAGGAGGCGTCGGCCATCTTCTCGCGGGCGTACGGATCGTTTGCGCCCTTGTCATAGGCGGCAGGCAGGTAGGTGAAGATGTTCTTCATCGCCTTGAGCGCCAGGCCGTCGGTGTAGTCGGTGGCCATGATCGAGGCGTAGGCTTCCAGGGCGTGGGTCAGCGCGTCGATGCCGGAGGCACTGGTCAGGCCCTTCGGCTGGGTCATCATGTTGTCCGCATCGATGATCGCCATGTTTGGCAGCAGCTCATAGTCGGCCAGCGGGTATTTGATGCCGGTCTCGTCGTCGGTGATGACCGCGAACGGAGTCACCTCCGAGCCGGTACCGGACGAGGTCGGGATGGCGACAAAGTAAGCCTTTTCGCCCATCTTCGGGAAGGTGTAGATTCTCTTGCGGATGTCCATAAAGCGCATCGCCATGTCCATGAAGTCGACTTCCGGATGCTCATACATCACCCACATGATCTTGCCGGCGTCCATCGCGGAACCGCCGCCCAGCGCGATGATGCAGTCCGGCTGGAAGGAAGCCATCGCCTTGGCGCCCTCTTTGGCGCAGGAGAGGGTCGGGTCGGGAGCAACGTCATAGAAGCAGGTGTGCTGGATGTCCATCTGGTCCAGCTTCTCCTCGATCGGTTTGACATAGCCGTTCTGATACAGGAAGGTGTCGGTGACGATGAAGCATTTCTTCTTGCCCATCACAGTACCCAGCTCATCCAGTGCAACCGGCATGCAGCCCTTCTTCATATATACCTTCTGCGGCGCTCTGAACCACAGCATATTCTCTCTCCTCTCAGCGACGGTCTTGATGTTCAGCAGATGTTTTACCCCAACGTTTTCGGAAACCGAGTTTCCGCCCCAGGAACCGCAGCCCAGAGTGAGCGACGGGGTGAGCTTGAAGTTGTACAGGTCGCCGATGCCGCCGTGGGAGGATGGGGTGTTGATGACGATGCGGCAGGCCTTCATGGCGTTGGCGTGCTTCATAATCTTTTCCTTCTGGGAAGGATGGATGTACAGCGAAGCGGTGTGGCCGTAACCACCGTCCTCCACCAGCTTCTCCGCTTTAACGAGTGCCTCATCAAAATCCTTGGCGCGGTACATCGCCAGCACCGGGGAGAGCTTCTCGTGCGCAAACTCCTCGGAGAGGTCCACCGATTCCACCTCGCCAATCAGGATCTTGGTGCCTGCCGGGACCTCAACCCCCGCCATCTGGGCGATGGTGCAGGCGCTCTGGCCAACAATCCTGGCGTTGAGAGCGCCGTTAATCATGATGGTGTGGCGGACCTTGTCCAGCTCGTCGCCCTTGAGGAAATAGCAGCCGCGGTACTGGAATTCCTTTTTGACCGCGTCGTAGATGTCGCCGACAATGGTGACCGACTGCTCTGAGGCGCAGATCATGCCGTTATCGAAGGTTTTGGAGTGAATGATCGAATTGACAGCAAGCTTGATGTCGGCGCTGTCGTCGATGATGACCGGGGTGTTGCCCGCGCCGACGCCCAGCGCCGGCTTGCCGGAGGAGTAAGCCGCCTTGACCATACCGGGGCCGCCGGTGGCCAAGATGGTGTCCGATTCCTTCATGACCTCGTTGGTCAGCTCCAGGCTTGGAGAATCGATCCAGCCGATGATATTTTCCGGCGCGCCCGCCGCTACTGCCGCCTCATAGACCACCTTTGCCGCCGCAATGGTGGAAGCCTTTGCGCGCGGGTGAGGGCTGATGATGATGGCGTTGCGGGTCTTTAAGCAGATCAGCGTCTTAAAGATTGCAGTGGAGGTCGGGTTGGTGGTCGGGATGACCGCCGCAATCAGGCCGATCGGCTCGGCAATCTTTTTGATGCCGTAGGCGCTGTCCTCCTCGATGACGCCGCAGGTCTTGGTGTTGCGGTAGGCGTTGTAGATGTACTCGGAGGCGTAGTGGTTTTTGATGACCTTGTCCTCCACGACGCCCATGCCGGTCTCCTCGACCGCCATCTTCGCCAGCGGGATGCGGGCCTTGTTGGCTGCCATCGCTGCGGCAAAAAAGATTTTGTCCACCTGCTCCTGGGTATAGGTTGCAAATTCCTGCTGGGCTTTGCGCATTTCCTTCATGCGCTGCTGCAGCGCCTCCACGGTATCGATGACCGGATATTCTCTGGTTGGCGCGGTAACGTTTGATGCCATCTCTTTCTTTCCTCCTAAAATAATCGTTGTGTATCTTCAGATTGTTATTTTATTAACGTTATTTATTTAACAATATCATTATAGTACGACTTGCTCCAATAGTCAAATGAATTTTTTGATTTTTTCATCTATTTTTCGTAGAATTTTACTCCTTCTTTTTTTGCCATTTTATTCAATATGTATAAGTTCATTGTTTTTCATGATAATCTTCACCTTCTGTTCCATTTTGGAAAATGCTCTGCAAAAAAAGAAGGGGGACCCATCGGTCCCCCTTCTTGTGCTTATCGTTTTCTGTGCTGAATCAAGGTGACTGTCACCATCCCCACTGCCAGAACGCCCAGAGCTGCGCAGCTTATCCAAAAGATTCTCCGCTGCGACGCCATCCGGCTGTCGGATGGCAGTTCGGCCTGCAGGGATAGCGGCTCTGCCTCATCCTCTTCGGCTTCGGTAATAGATTCTTCCTCCGGAAGATCGACCCGCTCACCCCGTACCAGCAGCCGCTGGGTGTTGACCCCATAGGGCACGCAGGTGATTAAGGTGACCAGATCGCGGCCCTCCTGCACCTGCAGCTCCTCTGTCTCCCAGGGGTTGACCGTCAAAATCTGGTCCACCCGGTAGGCCAGCGTCTGGCCCAAGCTGTGCAGATAGAAGGTGTCACCCAGCTCCAGCTGTTCCAGGTCGGTGAAGATCAGCTGGCTGGCAAGCCCGCTGTGACCGGCCAGCACCGCGTGGGTGCTCTCCCCGCCGACTGGGAGGGAGCTGCCTGTCAGGTGGCCCACCCCTTTGTTTAAAATCGCCGGGCTGGTGCCCTCATAGATGGGAAGGTACTGCTCAATTTTGGGGATCTCGACAAAGCCGAGAATCTCCTCGTCCTCCTGCTGCCCGCTTTCCTCCTGCGCCTGCGCAAAGGCGTCGTCCAACATCTGACCTGCTGCGGCAATCGCTTCGTTGTACTGCTGCGCCAGCTCGAGCGGCTCCGATTGCTCGCTTTCCTGCTGCTCCAGCAGCTCCATCGCCAGCTGTTTTTGCTGCTCCTCCCGATAGCGGGAGGAAAGGTAAGGGTAGTTGAGGACGCCAAAGCCCACCAGCACAATCAGGAAAAAGATCAGCTTGCGCATCCCGCTACCCCCTTTTTCTGTGCCAGATCATCCCGACTCCTGCCGCCGCTGCCAGCAGAATTACGCCGCCCAAAACCCAGCGGTACTCCCGCATCCAGCGGCTGCCCTCGGCAGTATCAGCGGCAGCGTCCGCTGCGGCGTTAGCCGCTGCCGCCTGCACATCTTCCACCCGGTGCCCGCGCACCAGCAAGCGGTGGGTGTTGATGCCGTAAGGCGTGCAGGTCATCAGGGTGACCAGATCCTCCCCCGGCTGAATCGAGAGCGACTGCAGCTGGTCGGGCAGCACCGTTTGAATCGAGTCCACCTCATAGGTGAGCTGCTCCCCCAAAATATAGAGGGTAAACCGGTCGCCCAGCTCCAACAGCTCCAGGTCGGTGAACAGCTTTTGGTCGTTTAAACCCGCGTGCGCCGAAAGGACGCAGTGGGTGTTCTCCCCGCCGGTAGGCAGTGAGCTTTCCGGCAGATGCCCTACCCCTTTCTGCAGCACATCCTCGGTGACACCGTGATAGATGGGCAGCTGCAGGTCGATGGCGGGGATCTGCAGATACCCCATCACCCCGTCGCCCAGCACATTGAGCTGCTGCTCATAGTCCTGCGGCAGTTCCTGAACCGCCTGCTCCTCAAAAGGGTCGCGGACATAGACGCTGCTCTGGTAGAGCCTTTGGTTGTAGTCCTGCGCCAGCTGCATCTGCTGCTCCAACGTATCCTGGCCCGCAAGCTGCTGCTGGGCATAGATCAGCTGCTGCTGGCCGCTTTGGCTGATCCACTGGCTGGCAAACGGATAGAGCGCCGTTGCCAGTCCCACTGCAATCAGCCCTACCGCCAGGACGGTGCCTGCTTTCACCCGCATGGCTTACCTCTTCTTTTTGCGGCTGACTGCCAGGTACACCACACCGCCTGCAATAATCAGCAGGCCGCCTGCGGTGAACATCCAGCTGCCCGCGCCGCCGGTGTTGGGGATGTAAAAGGTTCTGGGATTGATGACCGAGAGGTAGAGGGTGCCGTCCTGCACCGAGGCGTTGCCTTGCTGGCCGTCCACCGTGCACTGTGCCGCATCCAGGCGGCCGGTGTATTCTCCGGCGGAGCGCTCGCCCGCAAGGGTCAGCGCGATGTCCTCATTTGGCAGGGCGTAGCCTTCCGCGGTGGAAAGCTCCCGCAGGTAGTAGGTGCCCTCCCCCAGTCCCAGGATGGTGAAGGTTCCGTCCGCGCTGACGCTCAGCTCGTTACTGCCCTGCAGGGCCACCTGGTAGGCGTCCCCGCTTCTGCTCAGTGGGACCGCCTGCTTCTGGCCGTCCTTTTCCCGGTAGAGGGCGAAGGTGACGCTTCCCTCGGGGGCAAGGTTGCCCTCCTCGCCGAGGTATTTTGTCATGTGGACGCCGAAGGTGTAGCTGCGCGCCACATCCCAGTCGGAATGATACTCGTCGTCATCGTCCTCCGGCGGCGGATCATCCGGCGGGGGCGGATTGTCCCGGTCAGGCGCATAATCGACCTTGTAGTCGATGCGTGCGCTGTTGGTGATGCCCGCAGTCACTGCGTCCTCGGTCACCTGGGTAGTGTAGACCACCGTCAGCGTCCCCGCTGCCCGGCCCAGCTGTTCCAGCTTCTGCAGGCCCTGCTGGGTAAAGGTGAGCAGCATGCGGGTGCCGTCGGCGACCGTTTCCTCAGTCCGGGTGTAATCGGTGCCCTCGACATAGGTCTGGCCCAGCGTGTCGGTCACCGATTCCAGTTTCTCCAATTCCAGTCCTTTCGAGCGGACATCCTCGATCACAAAGTGGTCCAGCGTGTCGCCGCTGGAAAGCCTTGGCGGCTGAACAGCCAGCCGGAAGCGGATGTAGTCGCCCGGGCCGGTGACCTCGGTTGCGGAATCTTCAACATTTTCCCAATTGCCGTCGATGTCGCCGACACCGACGATGCTCTTGGTCAGCTCGCCGTAGCCCAGCGGGGTCTTGACGTTGACGGTGACTATCTCTCCTTCCTCCCCCGGCACCGAGACCAGCATCGGGGTCTGCAGGTGGGAGAGGGTGATCGGCTCGCCTTCATATTCTGCGCCGCTCACATCTGTCTGCACAATCAGGTAAAGGCCGTAGGGCAAATCATTAAAAATTGCCTGACCCTTCTCGTCTGTACTCGCCTTTTGAGAACCTGTTAAGCCTTCCACTAATCCCTTCCACTCACTCTGTTCAATTGCAGCCAACTGCTCCTGAATCTTATCCAAAGCAGATTTTACCGTATAGATGTAATAATATGTTTCCGTTCCATAACTTCCAGTATAATCCGAACCGTTTATTCCCAACTGTTGCGCTACGGATTGCTCCACCGCGTAGCCGGTCATGTAACCGCCGGCGTAGGTGATCTCGCACAGGCTGCCGATCTGCGCCAAGGTGTACTCCACCCCTGCGACCGGGCCGCCTGTGATCCCCAGCTGCTCCACCGCATTCAGATTCTGTTCGACGGTGATGCTGCCTTTTTGGGTCGATTCTGTTAGCTTTTCAATTTCAATTGCAGTTGCATCCGCGAAAGCCGGAGTCCCCATGCAGCCGAGCGCCAAAAGCAGCGACAGCAGAAGGGAAACGGCCGCTTTTATCTTATTTTTCATCAATGCTCGCTCCTTTTCTCATTTGGCGGAGCCGCCGCACGGCGGCTCCGCTGCTGTGTGCTTATCGTTCGGTGTTGTGGCCTTTGGTCTTTCTGCGAATCAGGTAGAGGACGCCCGCCGCGGCTGCGCCCGCGCCCAGCACGCCCGGCCAGTAGAAGCCGCTGCCGCCGGTGTGGACAACTGGGAAGTACTGTCCGTTGACCACCTCGTATTCGACCTCGTGGAGCAGATAACCGCTATCGGTTGCCCAGTAGACACCGCCTTCTGGCTTTGTTTCGGCGGTGAAGGATACTTCGATCGGCTCGGTCAGCTGGATGTAGCCATCCGGAGTGGAGGTTTCGGTCAGGGTGTAGGTGATAGGCTCGCCGGTCTGCTCGTCGTAGAGAGGAAGCTCCATAAAGGTCAGCTTGCCATCTTCATCGGTTGTGCCGACTACTGGCATCGGTGTGCTGCTGTCGCTGTTCAGCGTAAACTCTACTTCTTCCAGCCCATTTCCGTCTCCACCCTCCTTGGTGACGGTGATCTGTCCCAGTGGGATGTTGGTGACGGTGTAGGTCTTGTCGGCTGTGCTTCCGGTGATGCCTTTCTCGGGGTAGAGGATTGTGACGTGCTCGTTTTCAATCAAGTCACTCGCAAGGGTTTCCTTTACGCGGTACTCGATTGTGCTGCCATTACTGTCTGTCCTTGGCAGCTCAGTCCAACGGGCTTTCCAGGCTTCAAATTCTCCGGCTCCGGCTCCATCTCCATCTGGTGTGCCATCGAGTATAACAGGATTCTCCTGTCCTTCAATGTTGACCATTGACCAATCCCCTGCACCTTCTACTCTGCTTTGCAGCTCGAAGGTTACCTCAGCATAGTCGCCATGCAAGCCTTCCGGCTTCCACGCCTTGACCGCGGTGATGTCCATGTGGGTCAGGGTGTTGGTGACGGTGAGGGTTGAGCCATCCTCATCGTAGGAAGAAACCGTGTAGTGGCCATCGTACTTTTCGTTGGCATCAAGGATAGAATCCTCAATCGTATCTGGTGTCCACCCCTGCTTCAGCTCGCGGATGCGGTAGTCGTAGGTGACAAGGCCGTTATCTTGGATACCGTAGGTTGGCAGATTAGGGATGGTTTCCTTCCAGTCATTGGCCTCCTCAAGCTTCACTGTCAGATAGCCATTGTTGCCATTCGGCACATTCTCCCAGCCATCTTCTGTGGTTCTGGGCGCCATCAAGGTCGCGCGGGTCAGTTCATCCGCTTGCTCGGACTGGTCGCCACCCTCCTGCTGCACCTTGCGCTGTACCACAACGGCGATGGGGGAAGGACGCAGGTTGGTTTCGTTTTCGTCACCTACCCACAGCTTTTCGACCGACAGGTCGGTGGTTTGCAGTCTGTTGTTGATGATGGTGGTGCTTCCGCCAACCGTTATCTCCTGCGGGGTGAACAGGCCATTCTTTGGATTGTCTACTACCAATTTTCCTGCATCCCATTTCCAGGTAAAGGTCTGTGTATAACCGAGATCTGTCGCCTCGATCTTTGTCTCGACAATGGCATAGACGAGTTCCTTGCTATCTTTATTCACCCTCGGCAGATTTAAAATGTTCGCTGTCTTACCGTTGTCGCCAAGCCGGGTCATCAGGTCAACTGTAAAGTCAGGTTTTTCATCCCACCACTTGCCTTCTCCAATCCAAACATCACCAGTGAAATACTCGGACGCTTCTTTCATATTGCTGACTTTTCCGTCCGCACCTTTCTCCCCGACCCAAAGCTGGCCGGTGATGGTGATGTCGCCAAGACCTAAGTAGTCCTCGGTGATGCTGCCGCCGTCGTGGTTCTGCCACTGCTTCTGGAAGGACTGGGAGGTTGTGAGGGTGTTTGAGAGAACTCCGAGATCAAGGATATTGTCCTCACCTGCACTCGTAGCAGACTCTGAAAGCTCGGTAGTTGTTCCTTGTTTTACCACATATGAGGTTCCGCTTAAATTTTCACGAACAATGTAAATCCACGGCATGCCGTTCGGGGCGATTTTTTCGAGGCCCTTGCTATCTTTGCCTGTGATGGTATAGGTGTACTGGTTAGCATCTTGGCTTGTCTCAGCTGTAATAGTTACTTCATCAGTTATCTTCTCTTCAGAAATCGCTCCTGCTCCGCCAGTTCCACCCTGTCCATCAGCCTTGCGGTATACCTTCAGGCTTTCGGCGAATTGATCCACACCAGGTCGCAGTTCCAGTGCATCGTTGTTGTCGATCCACTCCTTGGTGACCTCCAAAGTGATGGTTTCGTCTTCAGGATAGCGGTCACCGAAGGTGGCGCTGACTTGGATTTCGCCCACTGGTTCGTCTTCCACCTGCTCATTTTTTCCTTCATCGAACTTGGTGGTTGACGTCAGCTCAATAGCACCTGTCGGCAAGCCCTCGTCGGTCGGTTGTGTTGCAGATTCATCATTGAAAACTTTTTCGATATCGCTCTCATCTCTCTGCACAACCGCTGCGTCGTAATACAGGGTATCTTCCAGAACCTCGACAACGAAATATTTGTACTCCTGACCGTTCGGGGCATACTTTGGCAAGTTTTCAAAGGTGAAAACATGACTTACGATTACCGGTGGTTTGGGTTCAATCAGAATTGCCGGCAGATTTTCAACATCATTTTTGACGGCTGTTGAACTCCACACTTTCTGCTGGTCTGGCAGCAGCTCCGCATCGTCGAGGGAATAATTTCCCTTCTCATCCGGCAAAGCGCGGTACAAATCCATCGTGACCGCCGGATAATACTGCTGGTCATCAACGGTCGGAATCTCCAGCAGCTTCTTCACGCTCAGCGCGCCGCGCTGCGGGTCGTAGGTGTTGGTGATCTGGTACTCGTTGTAGACCGGGTCCTGATAAACCAGGTCCCAGTCCGTGTCAGAAACTTTGTCCGTTACCTCGTGCAGGACGTAGACATAGCGCTGGCCCTTATCATTGTAAAGCGGGAAGGGAACTGTATTTCCGTTCTCTCCTTCCATACCATCGAATTTAAACTCGTACTGGTTATCATCTGTTTTGAGGTTCTCCCACTCCTCCGACTTGATTGTCATAGAGGCTACTTTAGTGCCTTCGTTTAGGTTTTCATGAAGATCGCTTGGCTCGCTACCTTCCAGATACTGATAAATCTCAAAGGTCACGGTCGGCAGGTCGGCGGAATCGGCTGTCAGCGGAACACTGTTCCACAGCTTTCGGCCCGTGATCGTCACCGTCTCCTCCAACGAGTTGACGAAGGTTCCTCCTTCCAGAAGCGCAACATCGCCACTTTCATCAGTTTTTATCAGAACTCGGTGATTGTCCACCTCAACACTTGGCAGCTCCACAACCTTTCCATCCTCGTCGTATTCTACGGTCAAGTCTCCCTGAGCACTGCCATGCTTAAACTGCGCAGGGGCGTAGTCGAAGTCGGATGGGTCGTTGACAGTCAAACGCTCCACTGCATAGTAGATGTATTCGTCGCCCTTTTCGTCATACTTTGGCAGGTCCGGGAAGGTGCAAATCCAGTAATTTTCATCCGTCTCTTTCTCTGCCTGTGCAGCATTCTCTCCACCGTCTTCGGAAATGGTCAGCGCCTGCTTATCCCAGCTGTGATCCGCATAAAGCTGCATTTTCCCACTGCCCTTTGTTGTCTGGTAAAGGGTGAGGTAGAGGTCGGGGCGCTTGCCATGCTCCAGGGCGTATTGGTCGTTCCATTCTTTGTAGAACTTGATTTCCTTCGTCCCGGTGAGCTTGTTGGTGATGGTGATTTTCTGCTCGTCGTTTTGCTTCTGCTCATCCTTCTCCTCGTAGGAGTCTTCCCGATAGGAGACGCTCAGATCGCTCAGCAGGGACTTGAGGTCGTCGCTGGTGCTCTCTGGAAGATGATAGTTCAAAAAATTCTCTAACTCGTAGCACTCATCGACTTTCTTGACCTTGCCATTCTCGATGTTGTCTTTTGTCGTCCACAGCTCCTCCACCTTGTACCGCGCCACACGGCCCTGGTTGTCGTATTTGGGGAGGTTGTAGAAGTAAAGTTCCTCATTCAGTTCACCATTTTCCAGCAGCGGCTGAATCGCTTCTTCGGGAGAAGTGCCATCTTTTCCCTTGATCTCAACTGCTTCGTTTCCGATCGTGACTGTGTTGTTTGTGTAGTCTATCGCCTCCTCGATAGTCCCCTCCATCGGCTCCGCGTTGTTCTTTTCTTCATCAAAGACCAGCTTGACAACCGGGACAACATTCGAGCCTTTTAGCAATTCCTGAAGCTGGCTGCCGTCCTGCCATTCCTTGGTGACGGTGAGATCGACGTTGCCCAGCCGGCGGTTGGTGACGATGAAGAGGGGGTCGCTGATTCCCGGAGTATCTTCTCCCTCTTCCACTGTCAGGCCGCCCAGCTGCGTCTCATAGGTAGCCTCGTAGGTGTGGTTGGTGGCCGCAATCTGGTCAACAAAGCTGTTCTTGATTGCGCCGTCTTCTTCTGTCGAAAGCCCTCCCTGGGTTGTTCTGTCGTCTGCTCCACTATTTCCGATAGAAATTTCGCGGATATAGAGATGCTTGTAGAAGTCGTCTCCTTCCGGGAAGGCATCCCCCAACTTTTCCTTCAGGTCCACCTCACTGAACCCAACAAGTTCGTACCACGGCTCACCCTCTTCGCCCAGGGTTACTTCGGTAAGCAAAACATACTTTGCCGGATTGGCCTCATCGTGATAGTAAACCTCTACTTTCACCGGCTCCCGGTGCTCGATATCGCTGTTGTCAATCCAGCGCTTGCGCAGCATGATACGGTAGCCTCTGCCCGGGCCGTTGATGACGTCGGTGATATAGTTGCCATCCTCATCAATTTCGGTCGTCTGCTCCGGAGAGCCTCCCACCTCAAGCGCAATGTACTCATAGGTGTACCCATGCTCGTCGTACCGGGGCAGGCCTTCGATGACAAGCTGTGTGTGTTCGTCTGCCGTTACCTGGTACGTGACATTATAGGTCTTGTCTACGACCGTGAGCGTTGGGGTAGTAGTTTTATTTCCTGCTGCATCGCTCCAGTCGCCATGCTCACCTTCTGTATCTACTGTCCCATCCAGCGTCACGATGCCGACCAGCTTATTTTCAGCGTTCGGACCCTGCTGGTAGATGGCAAATCGCACATCCTTATCATCCATCTCTATCCACTCTTTGTTGATGGTATAGGTGATCTCGTCCTGGATGACGTTTTCGATGACCTGCTCACCTGTCTCTTCTATTTCCTCGTCGTCTACGCGCTGCGAGACAAAGCTGAGCTCCTGACCATTGTCGAGCTTGATTGTAAATTCTTTATCTTGCAGATGTGCGCCGGCTGCAAGGTCTTCTTCTTTAAGGATTGGCACCCCATTTACGCTGATCTCGAAGAAGCGGTACTCCATTTCCTTGCCTTCACCGTTGTAGGTGTTGACCGTCACCGTCTGGCTCATCGTGTCGTTCGCCGCGAAAAACGCATCCATTGTGTAGACAAGAGCTTTCCCGTCCGGCCCCATCACAGGCTCCCAATTTTGGTTGGAGCCCACCGGTTTTCCATACAGTCCCACTTTGACCTCCACGTCCTCCAAGCTGGCTTGGAAGGAAGCGGCGTCCCACTTCTTGGTCACCGAAACCGTTTCCTTTTCGTTGATGCGGTTGGTGATGGTGCCGTTGTTGTAGACAAAGTTGTCCTGCTCGTCGCGCTCCCAGCCGTCACCATCGATTGGAGGAGCTTGGTCTGTGACTTTTCTATCAGGACTTATTGCACCAAAGACCTGCTCGTAGCTGAGCGCATCATCTTCTGAATCAATGACCTCCTTCATGATGTAGACATAACGGTTGCCATCTTTGTCATACTTGGGGAAGAAATTTGATTTTTGGGAATCTGTCGGATTTGGATTCGTGAAGGTAATTTCCCCCTCTTCACCGATGTTTTTAAAACTTACATTCTCGACGCCCGTTACCGTGGTCGCTTCTTTAAAGCTGCCGCCGTCTTCGCTGTAGGTGTAGCGCCACAGCTCAAAGTGACCCTCTGGACGACCATCTGTATTGCCATCTGGGTCAATCCAAACCTTGGTCGCGTGATATGCAATTTCTCCCTGCCGGGTCAGCACCAGCGTGCCGCCATTGGCGACTTTATCGGTGATGTTGCCGACATTATCCAGGCCGGTGTTGTCGCACTCGACGTCGTAGTAATCGCCGCCTTCGCCATTGCCCGGCCAATTCTGATTCAGGGGAATCTTCTTTTCCTGATCCTCAGAGCCCATCGGCTTCAGGTAATAGTGGACGCCCTTTCCGTTTCGGCTGTAAGCGACCGCGTTGACCAGCGTGAGGGTGTACTGGCCGTCTCCGACTTCCTCGATATCCACTCTAATGTCTTCCCAGCTAAGCGGTTTTTCGTCTTCTGTGCCGGCCTCATAAGAAAGCTCGAAGTTTTTTTCTAAGAGTTCCTTCAATTCATCCGCAGTAATATCATCTGCATACACCGCATCGCGCAGGTCGATATTGAAGGAGACCTCATCGCGGTAGAGGTAGTACCATGTTTCCGAGCCTTCTCCTTCCACCTTATCCAGATAGTAAACCTCGCTCAGATTCGGCCTGATTCCGCCTTCCTCAGGGCCTGCTGGAATATCCGCGTTCTCTGCTGGCGGGACCATCCGCCACTTGACCTGTTGGGTGATGTCGGTTCCCTTGTAGGTGATCGTTGTCGGCAGCTTGGCGCTCAGCGTCCACTGGCTCTGCGTGTTATCCTCTGGGCATAAAATGTCGGGCATCTCTGTCAATCCGAGCTGCGCCATATTATTCTCGTCGAGGGTGATCCACTCGCCTTCGTCCGGATTCTCTTGATTCCCAATATAAAATTGCAAACCAACCTTGCCTGCATACACCTCTGGCTCTGGCCGGTTTCCGCTGGCGTTGTTGTCGAGCCAGTAGACGGTTTGCTCAGAGGGTTGAAAATCGGCCGGCACAATATTTCCCGGCTGGTTGACAAACGTTCGTAGGTCAACCGCTATACTACTTTCAGCAATCGGCTCGGTGGATTCTTCTCCTTCTTCCCCTTCCTCTGCATAAACAAGAATGCTGGAATTCAACTCGGTCGGCAATTTCTCAATGCTGTCCAGATTGCTGGTATCAATCAGTACCGTGACCGTTTTGGTCCAGCTCTCACCGGCTTTTATTTCGACAGAATCCCAGGTGAGGGCTTTCTTCTCAGAATCCCAATCACCATCTGAATCTCCTGCCTCCTGCTCAAGTGGTTTTGAGTTGGAAAAACACTCGTCGCTCAAATTCTGCACAATCTTCACTGTGACAGCACCATCCGAGCCTTCCGGCTGCCCTTCTCCTTCGTCTCCTCCGCTTGGCTCTTGCGGCTCATTCCCGTTGGTCACCTCGATGGTGTACCGCACCGCGAGCGCATCCTGTTCGGTGTAGACTGCTTCGCCCGTGTATGTAACTGCGATGTCTGCACCACCAGACTGTGGCTGCTCAGCCTGCGGCTCACCGCTCAGCGGCAGGCTCAGCGAGCCCTGCTGGGTCACACTCTGGGAGCCGTCCTGCTGTTCGTCCCCTATATCGAGGACCGCTAAAACAGCGGCAGGAGCAATCTCTGCCGCTGCTGTCACCGGTGTCGCCGTAAAGGTCGCGCTGACATCGACCTGCCCCTCGGTGAAGCTCTCGTCGCGGACGACAGCCTCCTGGTGCAGCGTCATGGCAAGGCCGAGGTCGGAGATGCTCTCCGCCTCTAAGCTTTGCCAGTCGGACAAGGTTTTTGTATAGGTGACAAGGAGGGTTTCGGCGTCGCGCTGGGCGGAAAGCTCCCCTGCCGTGCCGCTCTGGTCGTCGACCGACAGCACCGGCGTCGCGCCGATGCGGATTTGATTGCCGTCAACCGCTGCCTCGCCCTCGACAAAGGATGCTCCCTGCGGCAGGGCAATCACCTGCTGCAGCGACCAGCTGCGGGTATAGATGGTGCCGGTAGTTTCCCGGTTCTGGGAGGCGGCTTCGATGGTATAGCTCAGGTCGGGCTGCGCAGTTTCCGGAGACGCAGCCTCCTGCTGTTCTGTCTCCAGCGGCTGCGCGGTCAAGGTCAACTCGCCCCAACCAAAGGAGGCGGTGAAGGTGAGGGTCGCGCCCGCGATATCAAAGCTGACCTGCGGCTGTTCCTGCCCGGATTCGTCCTGCGAACCGGTCGGGTCGTTGCCTTCCGGGGTGGTTGGTGCGCTACTCCCTGTGTCGTCGCTTTCGGTCGAGCCGCCATCCTGCTGGCCATCGCCCTGCGAACCGGTCGGGCCGCCGTCCTGCTGGTCGTCGT
>JABLTR010028966.1_pt1 | contig 40571 bp, 38 predicted proteins | sample 7160071 | NCBI WGS metagenome assembly JABLTR01 (sample SAMN14651230, study PRJNA627086) | human gut metagenome | isolation source: feces | host: Homo sapiens | reverse complement strand
TGTACTTGTCCCCCCGAAAACAAGCACATTGTCCCTAAATAATGACTCCCATAAGAGTCCGAGGAAATTCGTTTCCCCGGGCTCTTTTTTTATTTATTTTCTGTTTTTAGCCCGGGTTTTGGATTGATTTAGAACTAATTTAGAATTTTTTGAGAAATAGATTGGGCGAGCAGCTTGTGGTCAAAATGGTTGGATAAACGACCAGGTTGGAGTGGGATGACCACACTTCTTGAGCTTGTCCCATATAAGCGCTTAAAAAGCGTCCCGAGGATTTTTCCTCGGGACGCTTTTTTACTTAGAACCCAGCGAAGCAGAAGAAAACCTGCTTCGCTGGGTTCTCTTTCTTTTTCTCAGATTACTTTTCTGTATCAATTATATGTCTGAGTAAATCACAGCATACACTATGTCAGCGTTTCAGCAATCTCTGGCCATGCGCAACAAGGAAGCTCCCATATTGGTCTCCCCTCTCCCCCGGGTCACTGAGAATACAAACGGCAACACCGAAATATTGGAGGGGCAGTGAACAATATAAAATGACCGTGAATTACCCTTGTGCAAAAACTTCCCGTGCCTTTTTCATGTTTTCCCGAATCTTGACACCAAAGGGACAGTTGGGCTCACACCGTCCGCACATCAGGCAATCGTCCGCCGTGGCAGAAAGTGCCCAATAATGCTGCGCCACCGTTTCCGGCACAGTATCCTGCTGGGTTGCCAGATCCAAAAATTTGGTGACAGCGGCAATATCAATATGGGCGGGACAGGGTTGGCAGTGGTTGCAGTACATACAGCGCCCGGTCATGTGAATGGCATTCCCGCCGCTGAAAATATGGGCATATCTGCGCTCTTCATCGGTCACATGGTAGTATTTTACCGCCTCCAGTACTTCTTCCACGGTGTGGCAGCCGACGATCACTACCTTTACCCCGTTGCGGTCCAGACAATATTGAATGCACTGAGGCACCGTCATGGCCACACCAAAGGGGGAACTCTCCGCTTTCAGCAGCGTACCGGCTCCCAGAGGCTTCATGACGGTAATGGCTACGCCTTTGGCCTCACAGGCAGAATATAGCTTCTGTCGTGCTTCATCTACGACCAGACCGCTCTTTTCCATGCCCTTAAACTCCATCAGGTCGTAAATATCGGTGTCGGCTGCCTCCATATCGTAGGCGGGGTTGATGCTGAACATCAAAACATCGATCCAGCCGCTCTCCACGGCTTTCAGGGCAATGTGCGGATTGTGGGAGCTCATGCCGATATGCCGGATCACGCCCTTTTCCTTCAGTTCCTTTGCGTATTCCAGGACAGGTCCTTCAAAAACAGTCTGGAAATCCTCCTCACTATCAACGTAATGGATCATGCCCACGTCGATATAGTCGGTATGCAGGCGTTCCAGAAGATCGGCAAAGGAACGCTTTGTCTTTTCGATATCACGGGTGCGGGTGTACTGGCCATCCTCATAGATGGTGCAGAGATGTCCCTGGATGATAAACTGATCCCGGCGTTCCTGCAAGGCAATTCCCAGGTTATCACGGGTAGGAGCCTGGGGCATGAAGATGTCAATGTAGTTGATCCCATGCTCCTGCGCTGCATCCACGATTGCCGTGCTTTCTTTGGCGGTCAGGCCGTTGAACCACTCGCCGCCCAATCCGATCTCGCTGACCTTTAATCCGGTTCGTCCCAATGTTCTGTATTTCATAAGACACCAGTCCTCCTTTTTATTGGTTCAAAAAACTGCCGCAGCAGACCCATAGAATCTGCTGCGGCAATTCATCCGCTTTAGTCCTCCTGCTTCGTTTTTGCGATCACAATTTCGCGGACGCAGACGTTCTGCGGCATCTGATAGGCAAACCAGGCACAGTCCGCAATCTGGGAAGGCTCCAGCCCGCCCTCAATGCTCTGCTTCCAGAGATTGTAGTTGTCCTTAATCTCCTGACTGGAGGTATGGGAAAGAAGCGGTGTTTCCACAACGCCGGGAGCAATCACGATCATGCGGACATTGCTGCCGGAAACCTCTTTGCGCATGCTTTCGGTAATGGCATGGACCGCATACTTGGTCCCGCAATAGACGGAATGGTTATCAAAGGTTTTCCTTCCGGCAATGGAGCTGATGTTGATGATGGTTCCCTCATTGCGTGCCATCATATCAGCCAGCATAGCCTTTGTCCCGGAAAGAACACCCTTGACATTGACGTCGATCATGCGGCTCCATTCCTCAAAGTCCTGCTCCGCCGGATAGCCCAGCAGCATCAGGCCAGCACAGTTGATCAGCAGATCCGTCTTTCCATACAGATCTTCCGCCTCTTTGATCGCGGCCTGCATGGCGGAAAGGTCGGTAACATCTACGCTGCGGCAGAGGCAGTTGGGCAGATTCAGCGCTTCCATCACTTCTTTTCTTCTGGCCAGCATCAGGACGGGATGTCCCTCGCTGGAAAATCGCTTGGCAAACTCCATACCAATACCGGAGCTGGCTCCGGTAACAACAACTAATTTCTTCATCATAGAATCTCCCTTCAATTCTGATTGGTAATGGCAGCACAGGCCTCTTTCAGCTGGTCGAGCACGCCGTCCCGCGTCATCAGCTCACCCGGCTCGTATGCGGAAAAGGACAGGGAACATGCCGGATCCCAGTGCAGATATTCAGCAATACATTGGAACTGATCGTGAATCAGGCGATACTGCGGATTCTCCAGCTCATTGGCGCCGACTACCATAACGCCGATTTTTTTATGCATGGTCTTGAACTGAGAATCCTGGGAATAGAACTTGTCCACGACCATTTTCAGCTGGGCCGACATGCCCCACCAATAGACCGGCGTGCCGAAAATCACTGCATCCGCCTGTACAATCTTCTGAATCACTACATCGGATTCGTCAGGACAAACACAGTGCCCACCGTTTCTTTTGCAGCTATCGCACGCACAGCAACCGCTGAGATTTAGATTACAAACATCCAGAACTTCAACGGAGTTCCCGCCCTCCAGCAGCCCTTTCATCGTCTGGAGCGCAGCGTGGGTGTTGCCGTGATGCCTTGGACTTCCGTTCAGAATTAAAATATTCATTCTTCAGCCTTCCTTTTCTTCCTATGGATTTGAGTCCCCATGGCATCGCTTTGACCGCGTTTGCCATGGAATCTCCCCGAACAAGCAAAATACTATCTTGCATTATCAGAAAAATACGATATACTCGCATTATATAGTCCTTTATAATCTTCAACAAGTACGCACATTATTTTTATAAAGTGAAGTAATTTTCACTATAAGAGGTGAAGTACAGTGGAAAAAATTATGGTCACTTGCGAGATGGAAGTAACCTTGAAAATGATCGGCGGGAAATGCAAGCCGCTCATTTTGGACAGCCTGATCCGCAACGGTACGCAGCGGTTCAGTGAGTTGATGCGGGAGATCACCCAGGTTTCTCAACGGACCCTTACAAACCAGCTTCGTGAACTGGAAAGTGACGGTTTGATCACCCGCACGGTATATGCGGAAGTCCCGCCACGGGTAGAATACTCCATCACGCCAAAGGGAAAGTCTCTGGAACACATTTTGGAACTCATGTGTGAGTGGGGCGAAAAGAACATTGACGACCGGTTTGTCATGACAAATCCGCAATGTTCCGACTGCGAAGGCTGATTGCGCAGAACAAAAAAGTATAAGAGGCCTGCCATATGGCAGGCCTCTTATGCTAGTCACATCAAGCAAAGGGATTCTCGGTGGGATAGGGCAGGCTCTTGGGCTGATTATAGGCGATGTCGGAGATACCGAAGTATTTCAGCACCTCAAACAGGGCCTTGCCGCAGTGAGCGAAGGCCACCGCGCCGTGGTGGGGATAGCGCTTCTGGATGAGCACGTGGCGGTAGAAGCTGCCCATCTCGGGGATGGCAAAGATACCGATGCCGCCGAAGGAGCGGGTGGCTACAGGCAGCACCTCACCCTGGGCGATGTAGGAGCGCAGGTTGCCCTCGCTGTCGCACTGCAGACGGTAGAAGGTGATCTCGCCGGGGGCGATATCGCCCTCCAAAGTACCGCGGGTAAAGTCGGGGGTACCCCCGTTCTCCAGCAGGCGGTTCTGGATAAGCTGATACTTCACCGCGCAGCCGCTGCACATCTTGCAGCTGGGAGTGTTGCCGCAGTGGAAGCCCATGAAGGTGTCGGTAAGCTTATAGTCGAACTTGCCGGCGATGTCCTCGTCGTAGAGGTACTGGGGCACGGAGTTGTTGATATCCAGCAGGGTGACGGCGTCGCCGGTGATGCAGGCGCCGATATACTCGCTGAGTGCGCCGTAGATATCCACCTCGCAGGCCACGGGGATGCCCCGGGCAGCCAGGCGGGAGTTCACATAGCAGGGCTCAAAGCCGAACTGCTGGGGGAAGGCGGGCCAGCACTTGTCGGCGAAGGCCACATACTGCCGGGCCCCCTTGTGCTCCTGGGCCCAGTCCAACAGGGTCAGTTCAAACTGCGCCATGCGCTCCAGCAGGTCGGGATAGGTCCCCTCCCCCATCTCCTGCTTCATGTCGGCCACCACCTTGGGAATGCGCTCATCCCCGGCGTGGGCCTTGTAGGCCACCAGCAGGTCCAGCTCAGAGTTCTCCTCCACTTCCACCCCCAGCTCGTACAGGCCCTTGATGGGGGCGTTGCAGGCGAAGAAGTCCTGGGGCCGGGGACCGAAGGTGATGATCTTCAGATTCTTCACGCCGATGATGGCCCGGGCGATGGGAACAAACTCCCGGATCATGTCCGCGCACTCCTGGGCAGTGCCAACAGGGTATTCGGGCAGGTAGGCCTTCAGGTGGCGCAGCCCTAAGTTGTAGGAGCAGTTGAGCACGCCGCAGTAGGCGTCGCCCCGACCGTTGATGAGATCGCCGTCCCCCTCGGCGGCGGCCACGTACATGGTGGGGCCGTCAAACTTCTGGCACAGGAGGGTCTCGGGGGTCTCGGGACCAAAGTTGCCCAGGAACACCACCAGGGCGTTGACGCCGTGGGCCTTCACGTCGTCCAGGGCCTTCAGAGCGTCGGCCTCGTTCTCCACGGTGATGGGGCACTCATACAGACCCTCACCGTAGGCAGCCACGATATTCTGGCGGCGCTGGGTGGACAGGGCGATGGGGAAACAGTCGCGGGACACGGCAATAATGCCCAGCTTGACCTCAGGAATATTAGCAAACATGATCATCAGACCTCTCTTTTCATCTTCTCAAATCTACCGCTTACAGATCGGCGGCAATATCCACATTGATGCCATCCAGCCGCACGGGAGCGCCCTGGGCGGCCTCGCTGCTGTCAGCGTGGGCCAACAGCCACTTGTTGCAGGCCCACAGCGTCTCATCCTCCCCGTTCAGGGGGATGATGGCGGGCTTGGGGCCGTTGGTGCCCCGGGGCAGCACGACGACCACCTGGAAGCCAGCCCCGGGGGCGGCGGAACAGGGGGCATAATGAAGGGTGGTGGCATAGATCTCCACCACCGCGCCGGCGGGAGCCCGGAAGGCCTTCACCTTGGCGGTGTCCAGACGGCCATCTACTATGTCATCTTCCTTGGCCAGCAGGAGGATAAAGTCCTGGGTGCCGATGTTCAGTTCGCTGTCCCGGTGGTACTCCAGGCAGTTGAGACGGGTGTTGTGTCCGTTGCACCACCCCAGCTGGATGGGCATGCCGCCGTAGGCGTTGGAGGCAAACTGCCCGGCGATGGGCAGCTGCTCCAGCTCAGGCTGGGAGGGAACGTAGTCCACTCCCTCCGGCACGGGAGTCACTGCCTTCAAGGTGTCGATTAGGGCGGCGGTATCGTAGCCGCCCAGCACCTTGCCGTAGGGGGCGAAAGCGGCGTCAAAGACAGAATGGATCATCATAACTTATCACCTCTTGCCTTCCATTCACAGCAACTGCGGAAAAAGCCCCTTCAGCGCGGGATAGATCTTGGCAAATTGCTGATAGCGCTGCTCATAGCGCGCGGCGATCTCCGGATCGGGACAGACGGTGTCCGCCACCTTCACCAGCTTGTCGCACACCGCCTGCACGCTGGGATAGGCCCCGCAGGCCACCATGGCCAGCATGGCCCCGCCCATGCCGGGCCCCTGCTCAGAGGCGGGGGTGTCCAGCTCCACGTTGAGCACGTTGGCCATGATCTCCTTCCACAGGGGGCTCTTGGCCCCGCCGCCGCAGATCATGCTGCGCCGGATATCCAGCCCCAGGGACCGGGCCACCTCAAAGCTGTCCCGGATGGCAAAGGCCACCCCCTCCAGCACCGCCTGGGTCAGGTCGGTGCGGCTGGTGTCCATGGTCATGCCGATAAAGACACTGCGGGCGTTGGTATCGTTGATTGGGGAACGCTCTCCCATGAGGTAGGGCAAGCAGTACACATGGTTGCGGCCCAGCTTGTCGTCGGTGATGTCCTTCTGGGCTCCGGCGTAATCTTGGGAGCCCAGGATATCGTCCATCCACCATTTGTTGCAGCTGGCAGCAGAGAGCATGCAGCCCATCAGGTGGTAGCAGCCGTCGGCGTGGGCGAAGGCGTGCAGGGCATTGTGGGGGTCCACCCCAAAGTGGTCGCTGGAGATAAACAGAGTGCCCGAGGTGCCCAGGGAGATGTTGCATCCCCCCTCCCCTACCGTTCCGGTACCCACGGCGGCGGCGGCGTTGTCCCCCGCGCCGGCGCACACCACTACAGTTTCAGGCAGGCCAAGTTTTTCGGCGATCCCAGGCAGCAGGGTGCCCACCGCCTCATAGCTCTCAAAGAGCTGGGGCATCTGGCTCTCGGTGATACCACACAGCTCCAGCATCTCCCCGCTCCAGCACTTGTGCTCCACGTCCAGCAGCAGCATGCCGCTGGCATCGGAATAGTCGGTACAGTGGACGCCGGTGAGGATGTAGTTGATGTAGTCCTTGGGAAGCATGATCTTGCGGATGCGGGCAAAGTTCTCCGGCTCGTGCTTCTTCATCCATAAAATCTTGGGGGCGGTAAACCCGGCGAAGGCTATGTTGGCGGTGAGGGCGGACAGCTTTTCCCGTCCCACCACCTCGTTGAGGTAGTCCACCTCCTGGGCGGTGCGCCCGTCGTTCCACAGGATGGCCGGGCGGATCACCTGGTCCTGCTCGTCCAGCACCACCAGGCCGTGCATCTGGCCGCCGGCTCCGATGCCCGCCACCTGGGACTTGTCAAAGCCCTCCAACAGGGCGGGGATGCCCTCCAGCACGGCGGCTTTCCAGTCCTCGGGGTTCTGCTGGCTCCAGCCGGGCTGGGGAAACTCCAGGGGATACGCCCGAGAGATTTCATTCTGAATTTGGCCCTCCTCGTCCATCAGCAACAGCTTTACGGCGGAGGTGCCAAGATCAATGCCAATATATAACATACCAGTTCTCCTTTGCTACGTTGAATATTGATCGCGGTACTGCTTTGGGGTCATATTCATGACTTTTTTAAATGCCTGTCCAAAATGACTTTGGGAAGAAAAGCCCAGCTGATAGGCGATTTCTCCATACGTTGCCTTGGTATAGCGCAGGGCCTGCAAGGAGGATTGGATTTTTTGCTCCAGGATATAGTCCAGCAGCAGGACGCCTTCCTCCTTCATAAACAGCTGAGAGAGGTAGTTGCGGGTCACCCCCAGCTCCTCCGCCAGCTGCCCCACGGTGATCTTTTGATGCAGCCGTTTTGCCACTTCTTCCTTACAGCGGGTCACCAGGGCGTTTTTTTGCATTCCGTTGATGTGGTCCCACACCAGCGTGGCATAATGCACCTCGGCCTGGCGGGCCAGGGCAATGACCTCATCCGCCTGCAAAAGCTCTTCCACCTGCAGCACATAGGCGTCGGACAGAGAGTAGGCGATCTCAGAGGGGATTCCCCCCGCAATGGCGGAGCGGCTGGACAGGGCGATCAAGGTGATGGCGATATTTTTGGCGTGGCGCAACGGGTTATTGGCCAGCGTTCCGATTTCCCCCACATAGGTCTCCTGAACGCTTTTGCGCAGCGACTCCAGATCTCCCCTGCGGATGCTGTCCTGCTCCCGCTCCTCTTGGCTGTAGGGATTATGGACCTTCCCCTGCCCGTTGTAATTGTCATAGACATGATCCAGTTTTTTCTGCACCAGGCCCTTTAAATATTCCTCTTCTGTCCCTCGGGCCATAATTTCGGTCCAATTCAGATAAATCCCGGTGAGATGGTGATGCAGCATGGATAGAAGCGAAAAGAAAAACTCCAGCGTGCAGCTGGACATACGGTAAGGCTTCTGGGGGTCCATATGATGCATCCGCACCATCTGCTGCGTGATCTCCTGGCTGCGCTGCACCAGGCAGCCGGGCCCCATCAGAAAGATCCCCTGCTCTTTGGCATGGATGATCCCATATACTACGCCATCCAGTTCAAAATGCAGTTTTGGGACACAGACAGACGCCTTTTCCAGCAGCATGGCTTCCAAATCCGGGTCACACCGCAGGGGGTCGGGGTACCCGCCCTGATCTGCATAGGTACACTGGTACACCCCATTGGAATCATAATACCGGATGGGCACATGGCTCAGATGGACCAGATGGCTGCACAGCTCCGTTGTGTCTAACAAGTGCATCACCAACCTTTCTGTTCTATTTTACCAGGAAAGAATGGAAAGAGCCACTGCAACATGGCGTTTCCTTCAAAATGATTCCCTAGAAACAGGCGAACTGTGGGCGCAACCCCACAGTTCGCCTGTTGGTCAATCGTCCACGAGACGATCCTCGTCGGCCAGGTATTCAAAGAAATCGAAGTCGGCATAGTGGCTGTGCTTCACCCGGTCGGCGCAGGTGATGCCCACCATGGTGCCGGTAAACTCTCCAAACTTGCAGTACTCATCAGAAAAATGGGCGGTGGCAAAGCAGCGGCCGATGGCATGATATTCCTCATTGTCATAGCTCCAGAAGAACCGTGCCCGGCGCCCCTCGATGGTCAGACGCAGATAGATGGGCACATCGTCCACGGGAATGCGGGTGTTGAGAAACTCCGTTTTCTCCCCGTTCTCCAGATGAATGATGGACAAGGCGCTGCGTCCCAGGGTCTCGCTGTAGTACTTGCGCAGGTTGATATAGTTCATGTTATCGTAGTAGAGGATGAGTCCGGCGCTGTGCTGGTGCACTTCGGGGGTAAAGTCCATTTTGGTGGTGATCCGGGCATGGACACTGGTCAGCTTGCGGGCCAGGATGCTCACCTTATTCAGCGAGGTGCGGGACTCCTGTCCCCGCAGGCGGACCCAGCCGGGGCGGGCCGTGACGTCGGCAAACCGGGAGGGCATGATGCGGGGAGCGTAGTAGAAATTCCCCAGCTGCGGGCTGTCGAAGTCATCAAAGGCAGGGGGCATCTGGAGCGGGACCTCGGGCAGGTGGGACTCGGGAACCTCCATCTTGGCCAGATTGGAGCCGTCTGCCATGCGCAGCCAGCCGTCCTCCGTCCACATCATCTTCTGGATGGCCGTCTCACGGCCCAGGGTGCAGCTGAGCTCGGGGACAAAGGGGCGGGCGCACAGGTGCACCAGGTAGACCTCGCCGGTGGGCAGCTCCACATAACTGCCGTGGCCGGACTTCTGCAGGACAGAATCGGGGTTAAAATACTTGGGTTTCAGATGGTCCGGGTCGCTGCGCTCGTAGGACACGCCGGGCACACTGGTGACAATGGGATTTTGGGGGTCGCGCTCATAGGGCCCCCAGACCTGGGAGCTGCGGCCCATGGTGACACAGTGGTTATAGCCCGTGCCGCCCTCGGCGCACATGATGTAGTAATACTCCCCTCGCTTGGTCAGGTGGGGCGCCTCGATGCAGCCCCGGTCCGTCCCGCCGCGCCACATCCGCTTGGGATATCCCACAATCTCTTTCTTCACGGGGTCGTACTCCACCATACAGATGGAGCCGGGCTTCTCATAGCCCAGGCGGGTCTCCCACTCCAGCGAGACGATATATTTCTTGCCGTTGTCGTCATGGAAAATGGAGGCGTCAAAGCCGGAGGAGTGCAGATACACCGGCTCGCTCCAGGGGCCGCGGATGTCCTTGGCTGTGATGAGGTAGTTGTCCACATCAAAATAGCGGGCATTCATGGAGTTCATCACGCCGTAGACCACGTAGAACAGGTCCTCCTCCTGGCAGTAGGTGAGACAGGGCGCCCAAATCCCCTTGGCACTGGGGAGCTTTTTCAGGTCCACCTTCGCGTCGTCGGTGAGAACATGGGTGTAGAGCTCCCAGTGCTTTAAGTCTCTGGAGTGATAGATGGGAATGCCGGGAAACCATTCAAAGGTGGACACCGCCAGGTAGTAGTCATCTCCCTTGCGGCAGATACAGGGGTCCGGATTAAAGCCGGGAAGAATGGGATTTTGAATCATAGCTGCAATTTCCTCCTATCAGTTACCCTCAGTCTTTCTCTTCTCCAGGTCGGCCAGGATACCGCTGAACTCCTGGTCCAGGTGCCAGAACTTCAGAATGATGAGGCCGCACACATACACCGCAATGGGAATCCAAACAAAGCAGACCTCGATGGAGAACAGGGCTTCCGCGGTCTGAACGGCAGCCTCGCCCACATAGCCGCCGACCTCCAAAATGAGGCCCAGCACAGCGGAACCGATGCCGTTTCCGATCTTATAGCCAAAGCTGCAGGCGCTGTTCACCAGGCCCTCGGTGCGGTAGCCGGTTTTCCACTCGCCATAGTCAATGGTGTCGGACACCATGGCCCACATGGTGGCGCCGCCGCAGGCATTGCCCACACCGCGGATCACGCTGGAAATCACGATCAGGTTCATGGCGCCGCCGGAGTAATTCAGCACCAGCATGCCCACGATGTCAAAAACAAGGCCCAGGGCAAACACATTGCGCTTGCCGAAGCGCTTGACCAGCATGGCGATAAAGAACATGCTCACGATCTGCACCACATTGAAAATGCCGTTGATGGTGGTGACCAGATTCTTGTCCCCCAGGATGTCCTTGGCATAAAAGACGGTGGCGCCGCCGTTGACAGAATACATCAGGAAGAAGAGGGCCAGCAATCCGGTCATCATGATCCAGTACTTGTTCTGGAACAGGGCTTTCACGCCGGTGGTAAAGGGCACATCCTTTGCCTGCCCATCCTTGACCGCGGGGCGTACACGCTCCTTGGTGCCGAAGAAGTTGATGAGGAAGGCAGCCACGGCAACCGCGCCCAGCACCACAAAGGCCTTGGTCCAGGCGGAGGCGGTATTTCCAAACAGCTCCACCAGAGGAAGGGTAAAGGTGTTGATAGTCAGCGTGCCGGCGGTGGCCAGCAGATTGCGGAAAATGCTCAGCACGGACCGCTCATAGGGGTCCTGGGTCATCAGGGCGTTCAGCGCGGAATAGGGAACGTTGATGGCGGTATAGACCACCGTGGAGACCAGATTGTAGGTCACAAATACGTACACCAGCTTGGCCGCGGAGGACCAGCCTGTGGGCACGGAGAACAGCAGCACGCCGGACACCGCAAAGGGGATACACATGCGCAGCAGCCACGGTCTTGCCTTGCCGAAGCGGGACTTGGTACGGTCCACAATGACGCCCATGATGATGTCGCTCACACCGTCAAACACTCGGGAGATCAGCATGATCACGCCCACTGCCGCACTGCTGACCCCGGCGTAATCGGTGTAGTAGAACATGAGGTATACCGACATGGCGGTGTAGATAATGTTGCAGCCAAAGTCGCCGCAGCCATAGGAAAAGCGCTCCAGGATCTTACAAAACGTCAACTTCTCTTTTACCATTGTTTTTCCCTCTCATTCCTTGCATTTGTTGGCGCGGATTTTCAGGTTTCGCTGGGGATCGGGAACCAGCCTTCGGAGACGCTTTTTCCCAGGTCCCAGCAGTCCCAGCCATACCAGTTGGGATCATTGGTGGGGTCCAGCAGCAGCTTATAGTTCCAGTAGTAGTGGCCGCTGCCCTGGTTCCAGGCGTCCAGCTCCGCCTGGGCAATGGAGCGGTAGAGCTGCTTGCGCTTTGCGTCGGAAAGGCGGTTATCCTGCTGGGAGAAATCCATGCCGTTGAGCACGGACTGGCCGCCCTTGGTGTCCACCCCTACAGCCAGGGAATTAAACAGGCTCCACTCGCCGCAGATGACATCCACATACTCCTGCACCTGGGCGATCTCCTTGGCGTAGTGCTCCCGGACATAGGAGAGGTAACCCTCCTGGGTCTGTTCGCAGCCCATGCTCTCGGCCATCATCAGATACTGGTGGGTGTCCAGAATCACGTTGCGGAAGTCCCCGCTCTGGAAAAAGTCCTTCCAGGCATGGAGCTGGAAGCCGTCGTGGAACACAACATATTTATCCGCGTCCATGTGCTTGCGGATCCGGTCATAGGCCTTTGTATAGAAATCCCGGAGGAATTCCAGGGTGATGGGGGCGCTTCCCTTTGCCAGTTCAGGATCTACAGGAGGATAGCGGTTGGAAATATCAAAGACATCCCACGCTCCACCGGTCAGGGGCTCGTTGAGGGGTTCGATTCCCAGCAGGCCCTTCCGGGTCCCGTAGCGCTGGGCCAGCCGCTCCAGAACCCCCAGTACAAACTCCACTTCCTCGGGCAGCTGGCTCCATTTGCACACGCCGGAGATGCCGCCGTTGTCAAACCCGTTCTGGCTCATGGGAACGGTGTGCAGGTTCAGCAGAATAGAAAGGCCGTACTTTTCCGCCCAATTAAAAGCCTTATCCAGCTCCTGGATGCACCCCAGGAAGGGAGGCCGGTCTCCAAAAATAAAGTACGGAATGGGAATGCGTACGCTGTTCAGCCCCATGTGGGCGATGTGTGCGAAGTCCCGCTCGGTGATATACTCACTGCGGTGGAGCTTCAGACGCATCTCAAACATCTGCGGAGACAACTGGTGAGCCAGGTAATATTCATCTTCTGCGGTTGTGCTGTCAAACAATGCCGGGCACATCCACTTTTCCAGAACCAGCCAGTTTCCCAAATTAACGCCGTTGATTTTTTCCATAGTTTTCTCTCCCCTTTTGGCGTGTTGTCTTGGCTTGAAGTATAGTTATGAAAACTTTTTTGGTATATCAAAAAAGTAAGAAGTATATCAAGAACACCACCCGCCACATCATTTTCAATGAAATGGATAATTTTAGGCCATGTTTTTTGTGCGCAATCACGATAATGGTTGTAACGGGAGTCCCGCCCTCCTCGAAGAGCACTTTTGTATGATATACAAATCTTATGAAAGTCACTGGATATCACGGCACCGCCCAGCCTGTCTGGGATATCCCTATGAAAATGCACATCCCCCGGAACGTTCCGACCTGTGGGAATGTGCATTTTTTACCCAAGTTCACATCGACTTTTTTCCGTGGGTGCAGTATACTTGCAATGAATGATTCGGCACAGGAAAAACCCTTGGAAAGGAATGACTCAGCATGAAAATGGAACCTATGAAATGCGGAACGGAGGAATTTGAGGTCCACCTGCCTGCGGACCTGATTGCGGCGGAGCTGGAGCCAAACCAGGTGGAGCTGCCCCAGCGGACCCCGGCAGAGCACATCCGCTGGGCCCTGGACCATCCCGTGGACTCTGCCCCCCTGAAGGAACTGGTGAAGGCCGGGGATAAGGTGTGCATCATCATCTCCGATGTCACCCGCCGCTGGCAGTCTCCGGAGACCTATATCCCCGTACTGATCGCAGAGCTGGAATCCGCCGGCGTCCGGGACGAGGACATGCTGATCATCTCCGCCACCGGCACCCACCGCCGCCAGACCCCGGAAGAGCACATGGGCCTGGTGACTAAGGAGGTCTACGACCGCATTGAGCTGGTGGATCACGTGTGTACCGACGAGGAAAATCTCGCCTATGTGGGCACTACTACCCGGGGCACTCCGGTGTGGCTGGACAAGCGGGCTCTGGCTTGTGACAAGATCATCCTCACCGGCGGCGTGGTGTACCACTTTATGGCTGGCTTCGGCGGCGGCCGCAAGAGCATCCTGCCCGGCATTGCCGGTCGGGAGACGATTATGAAAAACCACAATCTGGCCCTGAATCCCGGCCTTGGTAACGGCTCCAATCCCCAGGTGCGCAGCGCCAATATGAACGCAAATAACCCCGTCCACGCCGACATGATGGAGGCCTGTTCCATGGCCAACCCCACCTTCCTGGTGAATGTGGTGGTCAACGATGACCAGCAGGTCATCGCCGCCTTTGCCGGAAACTGGATCACCGCCCACCGGGCGGCCTGCGATCTGGTGGACCGGATGTATGGCGTACCGGCCAAGGAGAAGACTCCCCTGGTGATCGCCAGCGCAGGCGGCTTCCCCAAAGACCTGAACTTCTACCAGACCATCAAGACCCTCTCCAACGCCCTGGAGGTGGTGGAGGACGGCGGTACCATCATTTTGGTGACCCGGTCCCAGGAGGGCTTCGGAAGTGCCGATACCCAGCGCCAGATTGCGGGGTTTGCCACCATGGTGGAGCGGGAAAAGGATCTGCGGGAGAATTTTTCCATTGGCGCCTTCATCGGCTACCTCTTTGCGGAGAGCGCCGAAAAGTACCATATGATCGTGGTCACCGAAATGGAGCAGGCGGACTTCGGCCCCTCCAAGATCCACGCGGTCAAGACCCTGGATCAGGCTCTGGAGCTGTCCCGTCAGCTCAACGGCGGCAAGGACCTGCGGACCACCCTCATGCCCCACGGAGCCAATACCCTGCCCAAGTTCGCATAAGGAAAAATGATGGATTCAGCGCCCGGGGAACTAAAGTTCCCCGGGCGCTTTTTGTGCGTCGCGCCTACTCCGCGGCTCATGGCTTGAAATCCGAATTGCCATTTCCCGGGAAACACCGTATAATGACAGCAAGATCATATAAGGTGAGGTTGCTTGACTATGGCGAGAGTTTCCACAAAAGCAAATAAAAATATCTACCAGCGGATTCGGGAGGCCCTCCATTTGACAAGAGAGTCTGCCAGCGACCTGCTGGAGTCCCTTCCCCCCGAGCGGATCGAGAAAATCGAAAACGAGCGCTCCCTCCCCCACCCGGATGAGGTGCTGGTGATGGCGGAAAAGTACAAGCAGCCCAGCCTCTGCAACTATTACTGCGCCAACCAGTGCCCCATCGGCCAGCATTATGTCCCGGAGGTCAAAATCAAGGACCTCTCCCAGATCGTCCTGGAGATGCTGGCATCCCTCAACTCCATGAACAAGCGGAAAGAGCGGCTCATCGAAATCACCGCAGACGGGGTCATCAGCGAGGTCGAGCTGGCCGACTTCATTTTTATCCAGCAGGAGCTGGAGCGCATCTCCATCACCGTGGAGACGCTGCAGCTCTGGGCGGAGCGTATGCTGGCCACCGGCTCCATCAACGCCCAGCAGTACCAGGCATACAAAGAGCAGCTGGAGCAGCGCGGGAAATAAGGGGCTATATTTGCTGCGGCAGTGGAAATAAGCACCTCTATTTTGCTGATCCCGTTCTGGCAGAATGTGACATTCCCTGATACAATGATCCCATCAGCAGAGAATACAGAAACCGTTTTTCCGTGAGGTGATGGGAATGGATGCAAAGAGAAGAATTCAGGCAATCCGTTTGATGGACATGCTCCAGAGAAACCCAGCATACGCAAAAGCGCTTGGGATCGAGATCATTCTGCAAAAAGTTGGCTGAAGATGGAATATCTGATCCCGGTCATGTTGGGGCTTCACAGGGCTGTGAAGCCCCTTTTTGTCTATCACGGGACGCTGTATCTGAACTCAAATTTCGGTCCGCCGAAGAAAGGAATGGCAATCTATGAAGTGTTATGATGAACAACTGCGCCAGCTGCAGGCCCAATGCGCAAGGAAGAAAAAGCTGGAAGCTTCCCTGGGCGAATTGCGCGCCCAGCGAAAGACCTATGCCGCCCGCACGGAGGAGCTCCGGCAGCTGTTGTCTGACGAGCAGGCCGATGTGGACCGGCTGGAGGGGCGGAGCCTGGCCGCATTTTTTTACAATGTCATAGGCAAGATGGACGAAAAATTGACCCAGGAACGGCAGGAAGCCTACGCCGCCCAAGTAAAATACGATGCCGCCGCCCGAGAGCTGCTGGGCGCGGAGGAAGATCTGATGCGGTGCGAGGTGGAATTGGCCGCCCTCCAGGGCTGCGAGGACCGCTATGCTTCCGTTCTGCAGGAAAAGACGCTGGCCGTGAAGGCCGCAGGCGGGAGCACTGCCGAAAAAATCCTGGAGTTGGAGGAGCGGCAGGGCTATTTGATGAGCCAAAAGCAGGAATTGCAGGAGGCTTGGGACGCCGGCAGGGCCGCGCTTTCCTGTGCGGACCATATTTTGTCCCAGCTGGACAGTGCGGAAGGCTGGGGAACCTGGGACCTGTTGGGCGGCGGTCTGGTCACCGACCTGATGAAGCACAGCCGCCTGGACGATGCCCAGGCCGCGGTGGAAACCCTGCAGACCCGGCTGCGCCGCTTCAAAACGGAACTGGCCGATGTCACCATTGACGCAAACATTCAGGTCAGCATCGACGGGTTCCTGCGGATGGCCGACTACTTTTTTGACGGAATTTTTGCCGATTGGGCCGTGCTGGATCGAATCCGTCAATCTCAGGAACAGGTGCAGCACACCAGAAGCCAGATCAGCGGGGTATTGGCCCATCTGCGGACTTTGATGGACCAGGCGGAGACAGAGCTGCTCCGTATCTCCGAGGAAACGGAACAGCTGGTCCGCAGCGCATCCATGTAAGGCAGAAGGAGCCGCATATGGAACAATCAACTACCCAAGCGCAGCCCCATACCATATGGATCAATCGCAGCGAACACATCCTTTCCTTTCATGAAGTCCAGTGCGACGGCTATGAACCGTTGGTATTTTCCAACCACAAAGAAAAAATGGACTTTGTGTTTGAAACCTGCGCCCATGGTTTTCGCATCCAATAAGATAGAACCTATCAAACAGCAAGGAGATCCGTATGAAGTTTGTCATTGACCATCTCTCAAAGCGTTTTGAGTCAAAAGAGGTGTTGAGAGACATCACCTTTACCTTCGAGGAGGGAAAAATCTATGGCCTGCTGGGCCGCAACGGCGCCGGCAAGACCACCCTCTTCAACTGCCTCAATCGGGACATCCGGGCCGACAGCGGTACCTTTTTCCTGGAGGACGTCGGCGGGGCCAGAGAGCTCTCCCCCGAGGACATTGGCTACGTGCTTTCTACCCCCACGGTGCCGGAGTTTCTTACCGGGCGGGAGTTTCTGAAATTCTTCCTGGACATCAACGAATCCTCCATCCAGAACATCCGCTCCGCGGACGAATATTTTGACATGATGAGCATTGCGCCCGAGGATCGGGACAAGCTGCTGAAGGACTACTCCCACGGCATGAAGAACAAGATGCAGATGCTCATCAACATCATCGCCCAGCCCAAGGTCCTCTTGCTGGACGAGCCGCTGACTTCTCTGGATGTGGTGGTGGCGGAGGAAATGAAGCAGCTGCTCCGCGCCCAGAAGGAGGGAAAAATCACCATCTTTTCCACCCATATTATGGACCTGGCCCTGGACCTGTGTGATGAGATCGTGCTGCTCAGCCACGGCATGCTGGAAGTGGTGGAGAAGTCCAATCTGGACAGTCAGGAATTTAAGGAAAAAATCATTGCGGCACTGAAAGAGGAAACCTATGCTTAAGACATTGCGGCTGTCCTTTTCCCTGAAAAACACCTATCGGGTCAACGCCATCCTCCATGCCCTGAAGCAAATCCCAGGAATCAAGCAAATTCTGCCCGATGCCCTGTATCAGGTCCGGGGGCTGAAGATTTTCGCCAATCTTCTGGCGATCCTTTGGGGGCTCATCACCATTTTTCTCTTTAAATTCCTCTATTTTGTCCTCATGGTCTGTGGTCTGGGACTGCTCCGGCCGGAGTTTCAGTCCAGAGAAGCGTTCTTACATATTCTGTTCCTGCTGACTCTGGCGGGCTCCTTCATGAACACCACTCTGTTTGACGTCACGCGGGACAAATACTACGCCATAATCCTGCTGCGGATGAACGCCCGCTCCTACACCCTGGTCAACTACGGCTATTATCTCATAAAGGTCGTGGTGGGCTTTCTCCCCTGTGTGCTGCTGTTTGGCTGGAGCCGGGGCGTCCCCCTGTGGCTGTGTCTGCTCATCCCCTTTGCTGTGGCGGGCACCAAGCTGGCGGCAGATTCCTATTCCCTGTTGGATTATGTGAAAACCGGCCATGTGCGCAACGACAGCAAATGGAAAAAATGGCCCTGGATTCTCTCTGCTGTCCTGCTGGCTCTGGCCTATCTGCCCCTGCTGGTGGGGATCGTCCTTTCTCTGGAGGTATCCGCTGTTCTGTGGGTCCTTTGCATCCCGGCAGGTCTGCTGGGGCTGCATCACATCATCTCCTACCGGTATTTCCGGGAATTCCATCAAGAGCTGCTGGCCAATCTCTTCTCCCAGATGGACAAGACCAAAAAGGCGGCCAAAAAAGCCAACGAACGGCTCATCTCCACGGACACCGCCATTACCAGTCAGAAAAAAGGCTTTGAGTATCTCAATGAGCTGTTCATCAAGCGCCACCGGAAAATTCTGTGGCGCTCCACCATCCGAATTGCCGTTGGCTGTGCAGTCCTCTGCTGCGGTGCCCTAATGCTGATGTACTATAAACCGGAGACAAAGGCAGAGATCAATGGGGTGGTCATGACCTGGCTCCCCTACTTCTCCTTTATCATGTACATGATTAACCGGGGAACCAACTTCACCAACGCCCTGTTTATGAACTGCGACCACAGTTTGCTGACCTACTCCTTCTACAAGCAGCCCAAATTTGTGCTGCGGCTGTTCCAGATCCGCCTGTGGGAGATCATGAAGGTAAACGCCCTGCCCGCTCTGGTCATCGGCTTTGGTCTGGCGGTGATCTTGTTCGTCTCCGGCGGTACGGAAAATCCCCTGGACTACGTGGTGCTGGTGGTATCTATCTTGGCCATGAGCATGTTCTTTTCCATCCACTACCTGACCGCCTACTATCTGCTCCAGCCCTACACCGCCGGGACTGAGATGAAAAGCGGCACCTATCGCATCGTGATGAGTTTGACCTATGTGGTGTGCTATGTCATGATGAACCTGCGCCTGCCCATTCTGGTGTTCGGCGTGGCATGTATTGTTTTTTGCGTGCTGTACTCCGTTGCCGCCAGTATTCTGGTCTATAAATTTGCGCCCCAAACCTTCCGCCTGCGCATGTAAAGCGTTTCTATGGGAACGGCCGTGGTTTGCACCAGAACCAGGCCGGGCGCATAGGATAAGTCCGGATGACGCAGGGCTCAGACAGGCAAAACCATGGCTTCCCTCTTTTCTCAGTTTCATGGCCGGTGTTACATTTTGCGACAGGCACAGCGGTCTGTCCCAAAAATTCAGAAAAAGAATGCTTGACAAAGGGCCATTTCCCCTGTAAAGTTAAGTCACTCTTTGCACTGCATTACATTCCATTTGGAATGCGAGTTCAACAGTACAAACTGAACAGGCGATGGCCACCTGGCCATTTGCCGGGCCACCATGGCAGCAGGCGTTAAGCATCTGCGGGACAGTTGTATGCCCCGCAGGTGCTTTTTTCTATTCACCTGGGGAAACGAGAATTTGAATGTGTGCGGATAAGAGCCATCCCTGACCATCCACTATGAGTAGGAGGAATTTCAATGAAACCAGTGGAACAGCAGACCGACACCGTTTCCCGCAGCAGCACCATTGACGAAGCGGCCGCCATTCGCAAAATGTCCTTTGTCAGCGTGGCCGGCAACGCAGTATTGTCCGGATTCAAACTCTTTGCCGGGATCGTGGGAAACTCCGGCGCCATGATCTCCGATTCCATCCATTCCTTTTCCGATGTGATCACTACAGTGATCGCCTGGATCGGCGTAAAGGTCTCCAAGAAAGAAGCGGATTCCGACCACCCCTATGGGCACGAGCGAATCGAGTGCATCGCGTCCCTGCTGCTGGGCATCATTCTCCTGGCAACCGGACTGGGCGTGGGCAAAGTGGGCCTGGAGAACATCCTTTCCGGCAGCTATGAAACCCTTGCCATCCCCAGCGCCATTGCTCTGGTGGCTGCCATCGTCTCCATTGTGAGCAAGGAAGCCATGTATTGGTACACCCGTCATTATGCCAACCTCATTCATTCCTCGGCCTTTCTGGCCGACGCCTGGCACCACCGCTCCGACGCGTTTTCTTCCATCGGCTCCCTCTTGGGCATCGGCGGCGCTATGCTGGGCTTTCCTGTGATGGACTCCGTGGCCAGCGTGGTGATCTGCCTGTTTATCGTGAAGGCCTCTTACGACATTCTGAAAGACGGCGTGGTCAAGCTGCTGGACACCTCCTGCGGGGAGGGCTATGAGAAGCAGATGGAACGATACATTGCCGCCCAGGAGGGCGTGGTCCAGGTGGATCTGCTCCGTTCCAGAATGTTCGGCAACAAGGTCTATATTGACCTGGAGATCCAGGTGGACGGGGAAAAGTCCTTGCGGGACGCCCATCAGGTGGCGGAGCACGTCCACGATCAGGTGGAGCGTACCTTCCCGGATGTGAAGCACATTATGATCCATCTGAATCCCGCCAATGCCCCGGGCTGATTGCCGCAAAACTCCGAAAATCTGGACATAAGGAAGCACTCCTGGGCAGATAACACGGGCAAAGGGAGGAACGGAACATGTGGCTCGCGGCAGCAATTTTATCATCGGTTTTTGCGGGATTAACGGCCATTCTCGCAAAATGCGGCATCAAAAAAACGGACTCTGATGTTGCAACGGCGATTCGGACCGTAATCGTATTGATCTTTTCCTGGCTGATGGTTTTTGTGGTGGGCTCCGCCGGAACCATCACACAGATCTCTTCCCGCTCGCTGCTGTTTTTGGTCTTGTCCGGCGCTGCAACGGGCGCTTCCTGGATCTGTTACTTCAAAGCACTGTCCCTGGGCGACGTCAACAAGGTCGTGCCCATTGACAAATCCAGCACCATCCTCTCCGTTCTGCTGGCCATCATTTGCTTTGGGGAAACTGAGCATCTCTTGATCAAATTGATCAGCACCGCTCTGCTCGGCATTGGAATTCTTCTCATGGTGGAGAAAAAGGCCCGCAGCAATGAGGTCACAGATCGCTCCTATATTCTCTACGCCATCGGCTCGGCGGTGTTTGCCGCACTGACCTCCATTCTGGGAAAAATGGGGATCACCGGAGTAGAGTCGAATCTGGGGACGGCGATCCGAACGGTGGTGGTCCTGATTATGGCATGGGTCATCGTCTTTATGAAAGGCAAGCAATCCCAGCTGCGCCACCTGGATCAGAAGGAACTCATTTTCTTGTTCTTCTCCGGCATTGCCACAGGCGCTTCCTGGCTGTGCTATTATTACGCCATTCAAAACGGCGTGGTCAGCATTGTGGTTCCCATTGATAAAATGAGCATTCTGCTCACCATAGCATTTTCCTATTTTGTATTTGGAGAAACGCTGAGCAAGCGGGCCGCAGCCGGTCTTTGCCTGATGACCGTCGGAACACTGATCATGACCTTTTTCGGATAGCATTTGAAGAGAGGGCGTCGCAATTTCCATGCGATGCCCTCTCGGTTCTTTTACCGGGAAGATCCCCAGGGCCTATCTTGCAGCGGCCCCCTCCACGTGATATGATGGTTTTCACAGAGTCAAGCGAGGAGGAAGAACATTGCGCACGGAACAGGAAATGATGGATCTCATCCTGGACACAGCCAAATCAGATGACCGGGTCCTGGCCGCCTATCTGAAAGGGTCGCGGACCAACCCCAAGGCGCCCCGGGACTGCTACCGGGATTTTGACGTGATGTACGTGGTAACGGAAACCCGCAGCTTCATCCAGGACCCCAGCTGGTTGAGCCGTTTTGGGCCCGTGGCGCTCATGCAGGAGCAGGACACCGCATTCGGATATGGGCAGCGATTCCATATCCAGGAAGGATATGAGGAGAGCTATTCCTGGCTGCTGCTGTTTGACGACGGAAACCGCATCGACATCGGGATCGAGCTGCTCCCGGTCATGGAGAGCGGCCGCAACCGCAACAAGCTCTTCCTCCCTCTCCTGGATAAAATCGGGTGCCTGCCCCAGCTTCCGCCCCCCACCGATGAGGATTTTTACATCCAAAAGCCCTCGGAGCGGGGGTTTTACGGGTGCTGCAATGAATTTTTCTGGTGTCTGTGCGATGTGGCAAAGGGGATCGCAAGAGACGAGCTGCCCTTCGCCATGACCACCTACAACACCTTAGTGCGGGATATGCTGGAGCAGATGCTGGATTGGTACATCGGAACGTACACCGATTTCTCCGTCTCCAGCGGAAAGCTGCACAAATATTTCAAACAATATCTGCCCTTAGATGTTTACGAGGAATATGTAACAACCTACACCGACGGCGACTACCAGCATTTTTGGGCGGCCATCCAGGCATCCTATGCCCTGTTCCGAAAAACGGCTCTTCTGGTGGCCCAGCACTTTCAGTTTTCTTACCCGGAGCAGGAAGAAAAAGCTTCTCGAAATTACATCCGGCACGTGCGGGAAACCATGCAGACTTCGGATTCTGTCTGACGCCGGTGATAGCTTAAATATACAAAGGGACTGCCGCGGAGGATTCCGCAGCAGTCCCTTTACGTTTGCGGCAGCAGTTCCTGGCGCAGCCGCTCCACCCCCCGGCGCTCCAGCCGGGACACCTGCACCTGGGATACCCCCAGTACCCGGGCCGCCACCGCCTGGGTCATGCCCCGGTAATAGCGCAGCAGCAGCACCTGGCGCTCCCGCTCCGGCAGCCGCTCGATGGCCGTGCGCAGGGCCAGGCGCTCCACCAGTCCCTCCTCCATCTCTCCCCCGCTGAGCACGCCCTCCAGAGTGAGGCCGTCCCCCGTCTCCGATTGCAGAGACACCACGGGCTCCGTGGCCGTCTCCGCTGCGGCAATTTCCTCCGGAGTCAGACCCGTGGCCTGAGCCAGTTCGGAGAGGACGGGCTCCCGGCCCAGCTCTCCGCACAGGCGGCTTCTGGCTGAGCGGAGAGCGGTCCCCCGCTCCTTCAGTCCCCGGCTCACCTTCACCGCGCCGTCGTCCCGGAGAAAACGGCGGATCTCCCCGGCGATCTTGGGGACGGCGTAGGTGGAGAACTGGGTCCCGTAGGAGGGGTCAAAGCCCCGCACCGCCTTCAAAAAGCCCAGGCAGCCCAGCTGATACAGATCCTCCGGCTCCACGCCCCGGCCGTAATACCGCCGCACCACCGACCAGATGAGGCCGTTGTTCTCCTCCAGCACCCGCTCGCAGGCCTGGTTGTCCCCCTCCCGGGCCGCCTGCAGGAGATCGGCCGGGGTGACGGTTCCACTCATCGGGGCATACGGCGGGCGATCTGCCGCCGCATGGTCACCGTGGTCCCCTTTCCCGGGGTGGAGCGCACCCGCAGGGTGTCCATAAAGCTTTCCATAATGGTAAAGCCCATGCCCGAGCGCTCCTGGCTGCCGGTGGTGAAGAGGGGCGTGCGGGCCTGCTCCACGTCCTGGATGCCGACGCCCCAGTCCCGCACCACCACCTCCAGCACGTTCCCCGGGCGCAGGCGCAGCTTCATGACGATCCTGCCGATCTGGTCGGGATAGGCGTGGACAATGGCGTTGGTCACCGCCTCACTGACGGCGGTTTTGATGTCGTTGACCTCCTCCAGGGTGGGGTCAAGCTGGGCGGCAAAGCAGGCCGCCGCAGCCCGGGCAAAGCCCTCGTTGGCCGAGCGGCTGGGAAACTCCAGAGTGGTATAATTTTCCGCGTTCATCTTATGTAAGCGCCTCCTCTTCCTTGGCAATCATAGAAACTGGATCAGCCGCTCCAGCCCGGCGGCCTGAAAGACCCGCATGGCCTGCTGGGGCGTGTGGGTCACCGCCATACTGCCCCCCAGCTGGCACATCCGCCGGTAGGTGCGCAGCAGCACCGCGATGCCCGAGCTGTCGGTAAAGGTCAGGCCCTCCAGGTCCAGGGTCAGGGCCCGGGGCAGCGCCGCGTCGATCTGCCGGTCCAGCTCCTCCATCACCTCCCGGGCCCGGTGGTGGTCCAGCTCTCCCGCCACCGCGGCGGTAAGACAGCGGTTTTCCTCGGTACAGGTCACGGACATAAGGCTTGCTCCTCTCTTCCCTTCACGGGTGTTCTCCTTGATTTGTGACGCTTCGATTATAGGGGATGTCCCCGGTCACATTCGCCTGTTTTCTGTCGCCTTGGGCGTTTTCCATCCCCTCTTCTTATTTACAAACCGCCTGTCCCGGGGTATGATAGAAATATTCTGGTCCCCGTGGCTTTTGGGAGGTCCTTCTGTGTCAAATAAGATCCATCTCACATCCGGTCCCATTACCAGTCAGCTCATCCGGCTGTGTCTGCCCCTGCTGGCCGCCAATGTGCTCCAGCAGCTTTATAACATCATCAACTCTCTGGTGGTGCGCCGCTACATCGGCGGAGACGCTTTTGCCGCTTTGGGCGTAGCCGAGAGCGTAATGAACCTCTTTATCTACGTCATCACCGGCGCCTGCATGGGCGCCTCGGTACTGGCTGCCCGGTTCTTCGGGGAGCGCAACTTCCCCCGTCTGCGGCGGCAGCTCTTTGTCTCCGGTGTGCTCATCGGCGGCGCCACCCTGTTGGCGGTGACCGTCACTCTGGTGCTGCTCCCCCAGCTTCTCGTCCTCATTCAGACCCCCCAGGAGCTGATGACCTACACCACCGACTACCTGCGGGTGGTGCTGGCGGGCATGGTGTTCACCTTTGCCTACAACTACCTGGCCGCCACCCTGCGGGCCATCGGCAACACCAAGGCCGCCCTCTACTTCCTGCTCCTCTCCCTGGGTTATAACCTGGCGGCAGCCTGGGTCCTGGTGGCCTGGCTGGACCTGGGCATTCTGGGGGCCGCTCTGGCCACCTCCAGCGCCCAGCTGCTCTCCGCTCTGCTGTGTCTCATTTATATCTGCAAAAAGCTCTCCTTCCTCCGCATCCGCCGCCAGGACATGCGCCTGGAGCCCACCCTCATGCGGCTCACCGCCAGCTACGGCGCGGTGGCTGCCCTGCAGCAGTCCAGCCTGTACCTGGGCAAGCTGATGGTCCAAAGCGCGGTAAACGCCATCGGCACCGACGCCATCTCCGCCTTTACCGCCACCACCCGCATTGAGAATTTCAGCCAGGCCTTCGGCATCAGCGGCTGCGAGGCCATCGCCATCTTTGTGGCCCAGAACCAGGGGGCCAAGGAGTACCGCCGGGCCAAGGACGGCTTTCTGCGGGGCATGGCCATCGTCACGGGAATCGGCGTGGTCTTTTCCTTCCTGCTGGCCCTGTTTGGAGAGCCGCTGGTCACCATTTTCCTGGACGAGCGGGTGAGCATCACCCTTGGCACCTCCTACCTGCGCCTGATGGGCTACTTCTACTTCCTCTCCTTCATCGGCCACTCCTTTGTGGGCCACTACCGGGGCATCGGCCGCATGAACATCACCTTCTTCGGCACTACCCTTCAGATCGTAGTGCGGGTGGTATGCACCTATCTGCTGGTGGACCTGCTTGGTCTGGACGCTGTGGCTCTGGCCACCGGCCTTGGCTGGGTGGTCATCGTGCTGTTTCACTCCTCGGTGTATCTGCTGGAGTGCCGCGGCATCGGCTACCGCCTGCCCGAAACAGAAGAACCCTAAAAAATCCCCCGGAGACGGCTCAGGCCGCCCTTCCGGAGGATTTTCTTTTGCAAAAAAGAACCCGGCCGCCTAAAACGGCGGCCGGGAAGGAAGCGGATTTACTTTACGGTGATGGAGGTGATGTGGGGGTTGACGCCCTCATACCAGTAGAGGAAGCCCTCGGCGTCGATGGTCTGGCCGATCTGCAGGTTCTTCACCGCGGCGTACACGTCGGTGGTGTTGTCGCACAGATAGGACTCCACGGTAAAGGTGTAGGTCTCGCCGTTGTAGGAGACATTGAAGTACAGGTCGTCGCCGTCGGTGCCGGAGCCGTCCCAGTTGTACAGGAAGGCGGACTCAGCGCCGCTGGCATCCTCGGAGGCCTCCACAGTCAGACCCTTGAAGGAAACCAGCTGATTCTGGTGGTTGATGAGGTCCTCGCTGCTGAGCAGCTCGGTCACATCCAGAGGCTCGGCCACGTAGGTGTCGCCGCCCTCCACGATCTGGAACACGCCGTCCATGATCTCCACCTCGCCGGACCACTCGGCCTTATAGCCGGTGACCTGGATCTTGGTGCCGGGGGTCAGCTTGTCGTAGTCCTCCTGAGAGCAGGCCACGTTGTAGATGAAGTAAGCGCCGTCCTGATCCTGGGTGTACAGGGTGGCCTTGTCCTCCCACCAGGACTGCTTGGCCTGGACATAGGTCTCAATGGTGACCTGGGAGTCCAGATCAGCGGCCATGTACTCCTCATAGGACATGACAGGGCCGAAAGTCAGGGTGCTCTCGTTCTGAGAGGTGGAAGTGGAGCTCTGTCCGGAGGTATTCTCCTCGCTGGTGTTGCCGCCGCCGCAGCCGGCAGCCACCAGGGCCACGGTGAGGCCCAGGGCCAAAAGCATGGTTCGTTTCATGGTAAATCTCCTTTTCTGCGAAGTCTGGCCGAGTGATTCAGCCGTTTTCATTATAACTGGAATTTTTCAGAAATCAATGGCCTGCCCGGCTTTTTCTCCAGTTCCGGGCCACCCACACCAGGATCACCACCCAGGCCGCGGCCAAGGAAGCCAACAGAATCACAGCTGTGGTGGGCAGGGGACCCAGGTCGCTGGGGGCGGTGGCAGTGGCGCTGCGCTCATCCAGGTGGTACAGGGCGCTGACGTCGGAAAACAGCTTGTCCCAGTAGCTCTCGTCTATGGTCTCGTGGCGTCGCACCGACTTTACGGTGTTTTCAATGAGCTGTCCCGCCGCGTCCCGCAAAGAGGCCGAGCCGTTGAACACGGGGGTCACAAAGGTGTCCTCGGTGTGGTCCAGCAGCAGCTGGGTGGCCTGGATCTTCACGTCGTAGTAGGTGTCGTCGTCCTCCCCTGCCCGGGACAGATAGTCCTGATACTCCGGGGCCTGCTGAGCCTTGGAGGTAACAGGGACGTATCCTTCGGTCTGGGCATAGGGGATCTGCACCTCATTGGTAAGCAGGTACTGGGTGAACAGCCAGGAGGCCAGCACCTCCTGGGGGTCCTCCTTGTTGAAGATACAGATGGAAGGGCCCTGAGAAATCATCTGGGGCTGCTCCGGGTCGGCCTGGGGAATGGGCATCACCGCCGTCTCAAAGTCCACAAAGGCGTCGGGGCTGATATCGGAGAGAGGTGCCTCGGCGCCCATCCAGGTGGCTCCGGCGGTGGAGTCGATGGCGAAGATACACTGCCCCGCGTTGAGGAAGTTGGCGGGGTAGCCGGAGATCTTAAAGGTGGAGAAGGCTCCCGTCTCCACATGCTGGGCGATGGTGCGCAGAATGTCCTTGGTGTCGTCGTTGAAAAGCTGGATCTCTCCCCCGTCAGTGGAATAGCCTCCCCCTGTCTGCTTTAGCATCTGGATCATCATATTGTCGGTGGATTTGTAGATGAAGGGGATCATCACGTTCTGCCCGTTCACCGCGTAAGTCCCGTCGGCATTCTTCTGGGTGGCCGCTTCCGACACCTCCCAGATAAAGTCCCAGGTCAGGGTGTCGGGCAGGGTGTAGCCCAGCTTCTCCACATAAGTCTTGTTGATGTAGCAGGCCTCGGTGGAGCGCATATAGGGCACGGCGTAGTAGCGTCCCCCCAGCTGGCACTCCTCCAAAAACTGAGGAACGATCTCCTCCTGAGTGGGAGCGTCAAACTTTACCTCGCTGCCCCCAAGACCGTACTCCGGGTCGGCAAACAGCTCGTCCAGAGGAACCACCACGTTTTCTCCCGTGAGGTAGGTGGCAATATGGTCGGGATAGGTGATGCACACGTTGGGAGTGGTATCGGTGGCGATGTTGGTGATAACATCGTTATAGATCTTCCCGTAGTCGGTATAGAGACGCAGGTTTACCGTAATATTGGGATAGAGCTTCTGAAACTCTTCTATGGCCTGCTTATAGATGTCGGTCTGCCGCTTGTTGGTGTCGTTTTTCGCCCAGAAGGTGATCTCATAGCTGCGGCTCTCGTCAAAGGATTCGGGCACGGCAAAGTCCACGCTCTCCCGGGAGCCGTGGCACCCGGCCAGACTCCCCAGGGTCAGGGCGCCCAGGGTGAGCAGGGCCAGGCCTCTTGTTTTCCAATTCATCCTTTCAGCCCTCCCCGGGACACGCCCGCCATGATCTTCTTCCGGAACACAAAGAACAGCAGAATAAGGGGCACGGAGATAACCACCACCGCCGCCATCATGGCCGGAATGTTCTCCCGGCCAAAGCCATTTTCCCGGATCTCCTGGATGCCGTTGGACACCAGGTAATAGGCCGGGTCGTCGGTGATGAGCCGGGGCCACACGTAGGAGTTCCAGCACTCGATGATCTTCAAAATCATGATGGTGACCAGAGTGGGCCGGCAGATGGGCAGCATCACTTTCCACAGGTACTTCAAATCGGAGGTCCCGTCCACCTTGGCCGCCCGGTACAGCTCGTCGGGCACCTGCTCAAAGTTTTCCTTCAGCAGGTAGATGTAAAACACCGACGTTACCGAGGGCAGAATCAGCCCCAGGAAGGTGTTGCGCAGCTCCAGGCCGGTAATGGTGGCGTAGTTGGTGATGACCACCAGCTCGCTGGGAATCATCATCAGGGACAAAAACAGGGTAAACAGCAGGTTTTTTCCCCGAAACTCCATGCGGGCAAAGGCATAGGCCGACAGGGTGATGACCACCATCATAATGGCGGTGGTGGCCAGGGCAAAAAACACCGTATTGGCCAGGTACTGCCCCAGGGGCACGGCGGTAAAGGCATCTTTGTAGTTTTGCATGGTGGGCGACAGGGTAAAGAAGGTGGGGATGTGCTCGGCGTTGTAGGTGCCATAGTCCTTCACCGAGGTGAGCAGCATCCAGTAGAAGGGAAACAGCACCACCACCGCCCACACCGCCAGCAGCAGGTAGACGGCTGTGCGCAGCACCCGGCTTCTCCTCTTGGCCCGGCGCTGTGCCCGTTCAAATTCTAAAATTGGATCCATACCAGCACCTCCTCAGTAGTAAATATGTTTCTTGCTGGCCAGGAGGTTGATGCAGGTGATGGTCAGCACGATGGCAAACAGGATGATGGCTGCCGCCGAGGCGTAGGAGGGGAAACCGCCGCTGTCGCCGTAGAGCATGTCATAGACATAGCCCACGATGGTGTTCATCCCCGCCGCGTTCAGGTCGGTGCCGAAGATGGCCACCGCGTCGCTGTAGGCCTTGAAGGCCCCGATGAAGCCGGTGATGACCAGGTAGAACACCATGGGCGAGATCATGGGCAGGGTGATGCGGAAGAAAATGCGGGTCTTGGAGGTTCCGTCCACCCGGGCGGCCTTGTAGTAGTCCTGATTCACCGAGGCCAGGGCGCTGGTGAGAATGAGGATCTTAAAGGGCATGACCACCCACACGGTGTAAAAGCACAGCACGAACATCTTGGCCCAGTAGGGGCCGTCGATAAAGTCGATGCTGGAGCCCCCGAACCAGCTGATGACCAGATTCACCAGGCCGTCGGTATACTCTGTCTTTTGGAACAGGATCATGAACACCAGGCCCACCGCCAATGTGTTGGTCACATAGGGCAGAAAATAGATGGTCTGAAACAGGTCCCGCAGGCGCTGAATGGAGCTGAGGGCCAGGGAAATGACCAGGGCCAGGCCGGTGGAAATGGGCACGGTGACGATGACCAGCAGAAAGGTATTTTTCACCGCCTGCAAAAAGTAGGGGTCGTGGAGCACGTAGGAATAGTTGTAGCCGCCTACGCCAAAGTAGGTCTGGGATGCAAAGTTGTACCCCTCCTCCACCGAGTAGACAAACACGTCGATGAGGGGATACACCAGGAAGGCCCCCAGAAACAGCAGGGCGGGCAGCAGGTAGAGCCAGGCTTTTCGTTGCTGTGTCATAGCGCCCTCCTGATCCGCTCTCCCGTGTGGGGACGGAAGAGAAATACCTTTTCCGGCTTCAGGTCAAAGCGTACGGTCTCTCCCCCCTGGTCCACCTGGGTCCCGGCAGAGAGAATGGCCCGCAATACCGGGGCCTGACAAGCGGGATGGCTTGCCACCACGCTCACGTCCCGGCCCATGACCTCCACCCCGCTGAGGGCGCAGGAAAGGGCTCCGTCCTCCCGGGGCAGGAAGCCCTCTGGGCGCACGCCCACAGTTACTTCCTGGTCGGCCACGCCGGGCACAGGCAGCACCGCGGCATCGCCCAGATAGAGCATACCGCCCTGGACCCGGCCGTCAAAGACATTGATGGGAGGGGTGCCCAGGAACTTGGCCACAAAGAGGTTTTCGGGGTCGTCGTAGACCTGCTGGGGCTGGCCAATCTGCTGCAAAACCCCCTCCTTCATCACCACGATGCGGTCGGAGATGCTCATGGCCTCCTCCTGGTCGTGGGTGACAAACACGGTGGTGATGCCGGTGGCCCGCTGGATCTTGCGGATCTCCTCCCGGGTCTGGAGCCGCAGCCGGGCGTCCAGGTTGGAGAGGGGCTCGTCCAGCAGCAGGACATGGGGCATCTTCACCAGCGCCCGGGCAATGGCCACCCGCTGCTGCTGGCCGCCGGAGAGCTCGCTGGGCTTGCGGTCCATGAGCTCCTGGATCTGGACCAGCTTGGCCGCATCCTCCACCCGGCGGTTCATCTCCTCTTTGCTGAGGCGCTCCTTCCCCTTTAAATTTTCCAGGGGAAACAGAATATTTTTCCGCACCGTCAAATGGGGGTAGAGGGCGTAGTTCTGAAACACCATGCCAACGCCCCGAAATTCCGGGGGCAGCTCGGTGACGTCCCAGTCCCCGAAGAAGATTTTTCCTCCCGTGGGCCGCTCCAGACCGCAGATCAGGTTCAATGTAGTGCTTTTTCCGCAGCCGGAAGGGCCCAGCAGGCCGATAAGCTGGCCGTCAGGGATCTCAAAGGTCACATCCTGGACGGCGGTCACCTCTCCCGGGTGCTTGTGGTCCAGGCTGCGAAAGGTTTTTGTGAGATGCTGTAACTGGATATTCATAGGCATATCTCCCTCCATATCCCTTTGATTATAGCGGACGAGGCAAAATTTCTCAAGTAAAAGGGGCGGGGCTCCCAAAGGAACCCCGCCCCATAGACGGTATGATTCAGGCCAGGGTGTATCCGCCCCGGACCATCACCTTCACGGTACCGCTGCCCGCGGTAATGTAGTGGTCGGTCATGGTGGCCATATACAGGTGGTTTTTCACCAGCGCCCCGCCGCTGTTCAGATCGCTCCCGGTGGTCACGTCCACCAGGGCAGGGTTCACCGCCGCTCCGGCAGTGGCGCTGCCTACCCGCAGCATCACCTCGGCGCCCAGGTTCAGATTCATCCGCTGGCCGGGCGAGAGAGTGACCACCTCATAGGAGACGCTCCCCTGTCCGCTGCCCATTTGGCTGATGGTCTGGTCAAACTGGGCGGTCAGCTCCTTCTGGCGCTGATCGGCGTCGCTCTGGGCCTGCTTCAGCAGGTCGGGCAGCACCTTCTGGTTGAGATAGCTCAGGGTGACCAGAGGGTCGCTCTCCCCTCCCGCAGCCAGCACCGCACCGGTCCCCACCAGGCAGGCTCCCGCCACACAGAAGGCCGCCAGCCGCACCCGCCAAGATCGTTTCTGTTTCATCCCATGTACTCCTTTTGCTTGGAAATGGTTTGCTTATGTAAACCGCCCGCAGGCGGTTCCCCCGCGCTCACACCATGGTCTCCGGGTGGAGCCCAAAGCTGACCGCGATGGCGTTATCCACTTTTTTCATCGCCTTCTCATCCAGCTTTCCCATATGCTCCCGCAGGCGGCGCTTATCCAGGGTGCGAATCTGCTCCAGCAGGACCACAGAGTCCTTGGGCAGGCCGCAGCTCAGGGCGGCCAGAGAGATATGGGTGGGCAGCCGTGCCTTCCCGGTCTGGGAAGTGATGGCCGCGGCAATGACGGTGGGACTGTGGCGGTTGCCCGTATCGTTCTGCACGATGAGCACCGGGCGCACGCCCCCCTGTTCACTGCCCACCACCGGGCTGAGATCGGCGTAAAAAATGTCGCCGCGTTTCACGCTGTTGTCCACGTACGCTCACACTCCGCTGGAAAATAGTACGCGTTACTAAGGCGTTATGCTGTCTTATGTAACGCTGTACTATGATTCTCCCACGGGGCGGCGGGGATTATACCTGCAAAGGCGGAAAATTCCCCCGGCGCACCTTTCCTGCCGCAGAAGCTGTCTGCCGCTCCAGTCCATCCTATGCCGGCAAACCGGAATGGGACACCCCTTACGCCCCCAGGTACACCCGGGGAATGCGGGGGGCGATGTGACACATGAGCTCGTAGACAATGGTGTCGGTGAGCTGGGCGGCCCGCTCCATGAGGGGGCCGTCGTAGACCACCGCCTCGTCCCCCGCCGCAGCGTCGGGCACGTCGGTGACATCCACCATACACATATCCATACAGATCCGGCCCACCACAGGGCACTCCTGACCCCGGATTTTCATGGTCATGCGGTTGCTCAGTCCTCTGGGGTAGCCGTCACCATAGCCGATGGGCACCACAGCCAGGCGGGAATCCCGCTCCAACGTGGCGGTGCAGCCGTAGCTGACACAGGTTCCCTTGGGCAGGGCACGCACGGCGGCGATGCGGCTTTTCGCCGTCATCACCGGCTCCAGCCCCGGGCCGTCCAGCCCTTCCATGCCGGGAGCGGGATAATAGCCGTACAGGGCCACGCCGGGACGGATCATATCCATATGGGTACAGGGATAGTTTAACACAGCGGCGCTGGCGGCACAATGGCAAATTTTGAAGGTGATCCCCCGCTGCTCCAGGGCCGCCTTGGCGTCCAGAAAGCGGGTAAACTGGTCCATAGTGTAGGTCTCATCGCCGTCAGCGTCGGCAAAGTGGGTGAACATTCCCTCTGCCTCCAGGCCGGGCAGGCGGCACAGTTTGGCGATGCGGTCCGCCGTCTCCTGGGCGGTGTCCTGCCGCCAGAAAAATCCCAGGCGGCTCATGCCCGTGTCCAGCTTGACATGGATGGTCAGCTTCTTGCCCGCTGCCTGGGCGGCCTGGGACAGGGCCTCTCCTGTCTCCAGATCCTCCACCGCCTGGGTCACATCGTACTCCAGCAGCATGGGGGTCAGCTCCAGCGGGGTCTTGCCCAGGCACAGGATAGGCAGGGTGATGCCGCCCCGGCGCAGCTGGGCCGCCTCGTCCACGCAGGCCACCGCCAGCATATCCGCCCCCAGCTCCTGCAGCTTTTTGGCTACAGGCAGGGCTCCGTGGCCGTAGGCGTCCGCCTTGCACAGGCCCAGAAAACGGCAGCCCTGAGGGGCCAGCGCCCGCAGGGCACGGTAGTTGTGTTCCAGGGCGGCAAGGTCGATCTCCGCCCAGGTCCTCATCTTTGTGGTATCCATGAAACTCCCTCTTCTCTGTCTATTCGCGGCTCAGCTGGGTGATCTCACACCGGACCACCCGCATGCCATCCGCGCTGATCTCCCCCCGCACCAGGTCGTGGCTCTCTGCGTCAAACCACAGGGTCACCTCCCGCCCGGTGCCGGGATTTTTTGTAGGGTCGGCACAGCGCACCCGCAGAAGGCTCCCATCCTCCTCCAGGGTACACTCGGCCATATAATCCGACCTGGCCGCTTCCAGCAGCACAGGCAGCGCCTGGGCCGGGGACAGCCCCTCCTCGTCCAGAGGCCCTGTCTCCATGCTCATGCCCTCGTATTCCAGCGCGCCACCCTCTTCCGTGATCCGGGCGGTGATGCCCGCGGCCTCCTCCGGCTGAAGGATGTTCACAGTGGTCTCCTCCCCTTCCACGGCGGCGGAGACGGTAAAGTCATAGACCCGCTGGCCGTAGTCGGCGGTGAGCTGTGCCTGGCAGTCGCAGCGGTCCATGGCCAAATACTCCCCCCGGATGGTGAGCGCCAGTTCCTCTCCCTCGCTTCCCCCCTGACTGCCGCAGGCACTGAGGAGGAACAAGAGTATCATTGGTGGAAAAAGCAGACGCTTTTTCACAAAAAACCTCCTGTTACATTGTTTCCAGGCTGTCCCGCAGCAGGGCGGGCAGTTGGTCCACCAGGTCGGCCGGAGTCATGCCGTACTCTCCCAGCTCCCGGGCGGCCCGGTCTCCCGCCGCGCCGTGGAACCACACAGCCTGGGCCACCCGCTCCAGGTCGTCCCGGCAGGACTGAGCCAGCTGCTTCTGCCCCAGGAAGGAGACCAGGATGCCGGACAGAACGTCCCCGCTGCCCCCCTTGGCCATGCCCGGGTTGCCGCTGGTATTGAAATAGGCCCGGCCGTCGGGTCCGGCGGTAATGGTGCGGTGCCCCTTCAGAACCAGGATACAGCGGTGGGCCCTGGCAAAGTCCCGGGCCAGCTCCAGGCGGCCTTCCAAGGGAAGGGGGCAGCCGGTGAGCCGGGCAAACTCCCCGTCATGGGGGGTGAGCACGGTGAGGGCCTTCCGCCTGTCCAGAATATCTATATGCCCAACCAAGGCATTTATGCCGTCGGCATCCAGCACCACGGGGATGTCCAGCTGTTCCAACAAGGTGTGCACCAGCCGCTCCGTCCCGGGGGCCCGGCCCAGACCGGGGCCGATGAGGGCCGCGTCACAGCCTTTGGCCTTTTCCAGGATGGTGTTCTCCTCCTCCGGCAAGGGGAAGGGCATGGCGGAGGAGCACTTCACCGCCACAATGGGATAGATCTCCCGGGGCACGCCCAAATGCACCAGTCCCGCCCCGCTGCGCACGGCGGCGGAGGCGGCAAGCACCGGCGCACCGGTATACCCCTCGCTCCCCGCCAGGAGGAACACTTTTCCGTAGTCCCCCTTGTGGCTGTTGGGCTTGCGCCGGGGCAGCGAGGGGTACTCCATGAGGAACAACGTGAACTCCTTCACCGCCCGGGGATGATAGAGCAGCTGGTGAGGAATTCCAATGTCCACCACCCGCAGTTCTCCCGTATACTCCGCCCCGTCCTCCAGATAGTGGCCCGGCTTGGCACAGGTGAAGGTCACCGTGACCCCCGCCCGCACCGCGGCCCCCAGCACCTTGCCGGTGTCGGCGTGGATGCCCGAGGGCAGGTCGCAGGAGACCACCCGGCTGTTGATGCTGTCCTGCATCATCAGGGCGGCATGGCTGAAATCGCCCTCCAGAGGGCGGCACAGCCCCACGCCAAACAGGGCGTCCACCTTACAGTCGCACAGGTGAAGCCATAGCATCTGCTCCTGGTCCTGTGGGTCAAAGGGCTCCAGTTCTCCCCCGGCGGCCTTCAGCTTCTCCTCCATGGCCCGCTGGTCGGGGGTCATTTTCGCCCGGTCCCCCACCAGGAAGGCCCGCACCCGCAGGCCCATGTCCTTCAGCAGCCGGGCGGCGGCCACACCGTCGCCCCCGTTGTTTCCCGGGCCGCACAGCACCCCCACCCAAGGGGTACTGTCGTGGTTTTTCTCCTCAGCCAGAGCTTCCAGGCGGCGGACCTGCTCCTGTTCCTCCGGGGTCTTTGCCTTGCTCAGCACCGCGATGGAATGGGACCCGCCAATGATTTCAGGGAAATAACCCTCTTTTGCAGGGTGCAGCAGCTCCCACACCACGTCGGCCACCCCTTGTGCGGCGTGTTCCATGAGCTCCAGAGAGGGGACACCCATCTCCTCAATGGCCCTTCGGTCCATTTCTTTCATCTGGGCGGCCGTGGCCACGAACTCCATATGCCTCAGCTCCTTTTCCCGCCGATGGACGTTTTTACCCGTATTGTAGCACACTTCCTCCTGAAAAAAAAGAAGCGCCCCAAGGCGCTTCTTAAAAAATCAGAAAAAGGCGTCCTGCTGCTCCCGGCAGAACCAGAGGAAATAAGTGATGGCCAGAAGGTCGGCGCAGCCCCCGGGGGACAGATTTCGGGCGATGAAGGCCTGGTCCAGCTGTTCCAGCTCCTCCATGGAGGGTCCGCCCTCCCTTTGACACAAGTTTTCCGCCTGCTCTCTGGCCCACCGGCTGCCCTCCTCCCCGCCCCGGGAGAGCAGGTTGGTGTCGGTCACCTGGGCCATGAGGGCGCACAGGGTGCGGGCTCCCGCCTGCTCCAGGGTGGCGCCCTTTTCCATTTCCCGCTCCAGAGTGGGCAGGCCAATTTTCAGCACCGAGGGCAGGCCGTCGGCCACCTCCCCCCGGATGCCCCGCAGACCGTACTGGAGATAGAACCGGCGGCCCGCCGTGTCCGCGCCCCCCTGCTCCATGGCGGCAAAGTCGGCCTGGACCGCAGCGCGGGCCATATCGCCGCAGGTCTCCAGCAGGGCCTGGGCATCCCGGCAGGGTCCCTCCGGCTTCCACAGCCGACCGGCGGCGGCGCACAGGGTTCCCAAGGAGAACACCGCTCCCTTGTGGGTGTTGATGCCTCCGGTGGCCCGGAATATGGCACGCTCCCCCGCCATGCCCGCCTGGCGCAGGCGGCGGAAGGTCTCCTCCGGGGGCAGATTGGCAGTCTCCTGGCCCAGGGTCACGGCCTCCTCAAAATAGGGGGCCAGGGCGGCGGTGCTATCCAGGAAGGTGAACAGATCCATATCCCGGTGGCTGCCGTTGTTGGCCCGGTCCACCAGGCCGGGCTTGGGGGTGGTACACACCTCATAGAGGAGGGCCCTGGCAGCCTGGGCGGCCAGACGGGCGGCATCGTAGGGCTGGAAATAGCCCTTCAAAATTTTCTCGGTGGCGCTGCGCAGCTCCTCCAGGGAGTGCAGACGCCGGGAGGCGCAGCCCTTGCCCTCCTTTCCGCACACCAGACAGCGGCGGGGCGGCAGACCCAGGTCCTCCCGGTCCCACTTGCCCCGCTGGGGGTCCAGCACATCCAGATCCCACAGGCGGCCCAGGGGGTGGCCGTCCTCCAGGGCGGCGCACACCTCTTTCACCCGGCGGCCCTCGCCCTGTACGGCCCAAAGGGCCTCACAGCCGGTGACCTCATCCACCTGGTGATGCTGAACGACACGGATGCCCGCCCCGGCCAGGGCGTCCTCCAGGGCCTCCAGCCCAGTGCGGAAGGCCCGGCGCAGTACGGGGCCGTTTTTCACCGGTCCGGCGATATTTAAACAGAAGGAGATGACCGGCAGACCCAATTCCTCCATGATGGCCTGCTGGGCCATCGCCCGGGCCTCCCGGGCCTGGAGCATCTCCAGCAGCGTCACTTCTCGTTCCATGGCGTTCCTCCTTCAATAGTGGGTTACGTCCCCCGCCCGGCGGATGGTCTCGGCCACCGCCTGGCCCTGGGGGGACTGGAAAAAGTCCCAGGTGGTCTGGGGCACCATGGCCCGCATTTCCTCCATACGGCCATCCCGGATGGCCCGGCGCACTGCGCTGGCGCTCACCGTCTGGCCCTCCTCCGCCCGGCGGGGGATCTCCACAAAGCGGATGCCCCGCTCCGGCAGCAGCTGGGCCATGACCTGGTTATAGATCCCCGTCACCTGGCTGAAGGGCTCCTCCCCGGCGTATCGGGCGGTGACTCCCAGGGACTGGGCGATGGAGAGGAACAGCTCCAGGTCCAGCCGGGCGTGGCTGCGAATCACCGTCTCCTCATCCCGCAGAAAGTAGCTGGGGAAGGTGGCCGCGCTGATGAGGTAGGGCCCCGTCTGGTGACAGACCACATTCTTGAGGTGGGCCACCCCGGCGGTGACCATCTGCCACCGGGCGGCAAAGGGCACCAGGCTTCCCTCCTCGCTGAGGACAAAGAGGTGGACGGTGTCGTTCTCCGCCGCCGCCCGCTCCACCAGGTACTGATGGCCCAGGGTGAAGGGGTTGGCGTTCATGACGATGGCGGCGGCGCTGCCCGGCCGCCGGGTCTCCTCCAGCTTTTTACAGAAGGTGGCAAACCCATTGCGCCGGTTTTCCAGGAAAGAGAGGGTGCCCTCCACTTGGGCGATCTCGTAAAACCCCAAATCCCGGAAAAACTTGGCACTGCGGGTCTTGGTGTAGACAAACAGGTGGGTCATCCCCCGCTCCATCTGGCGCTCCATGAGGTGGGAGACCACCTGATTCAGCAGCCCCTCCCCCTGGTGCTCCCGGGCCACGGCAAAGCAGCGCAGGGTATTGCCGAAGGTGCTGCCCGTGGCCGCCAGGTTATAGTCCTCGTCCAGCAGGCCGCAGGTGTAGTCCAGGTTGGCGTCCAGGGAGATGCCCTCCCCTTCCAGCAGGGCGCGCAGCTGTTCCATGCCCCGGCGGTCGTCGGGGCGGATCTCCGTCAAGGTATAGGCCATGGGGGTACCTCCTGTTCTTTCATCAAAAAAGGGGCCGCCGCAGGTGCGGCGGCCCCGGTCATTATATCATAGAGAGGGTCTGGTTGTCACGAAATCAGTCCTGGTCGGGATCGTAGGGCTTAATTTTGCGCACCACGTCCAGGATGGTGCCGTCCCGGGCCTCCAGCACGGCCACCACCTTGTCCTCCCACTGAAGGTCGTCGGGGCGGCCCACCAGGGAGTAGGCCTTCTCCTTGAGCTCCTCAATGGAGACATGGGGGATGCCCGCCTTGTCCAGGCACTCCATGAGGTCGGGACGCAGGGGGTTGACGGCGATGCCGTAGTCGGTGACCAGCACGTCCACGCAGTCGCCGGGGGTGGTGACGGTGACCACGTGCTCGCACACGGTGGCCATACGGCCCCGGATGAGGGGGGTGACGATGATGCAGCACTTGCTGCCGGCGGCGGCGTCGGGATGTCCGCCGGGGGCGCCGCGGAGCACGCCGTCAGAGCCGGTGAGCACGTTGACGTTGAAGCCGGTGTCGATCTCCAGGGCGGCCAGCACCACAAAGTCCAGCTTGTTGACAAAGGCGCCCTTGTTGGCGGGGTTGGCGTACTGGCTGGCGCTCATCTCAAAGTGGCCGGGGGTCTGGTTAATGGAATTCACCGCGTCCAGGTCGAAGTCCTGCACGTCGATGACCTTGCCCACCTTTCCCTTTTTCAGCAGCTCCACCATGGGGCCGCAGATGCCGCCGATGGACCAGCCCATCTTGATGTTCCGCTCGTCCATGTACTGCTCCAGGAACAGGTTGGCCGCCAGAGAGGGGCCGCCCACGCCGGTCTGGAAGGAGAAGCCCTCCTTGAAGTAGGGCGTGGAGGCGATGACCTTGGCCACGTTCTCGGCCATCATCAGGTCCCGGGGATTCTGGGAAATGCGGGCGGCGGCGGAGGCGATCTTCTTGGGATTGCCGATGGAATCCACCACCACCACGGCGTCCACGTCAATGGCCTCCACGGAGGCGGGCATGTTGGGGAAGTCCACCAGGCAGTCGGTGACCACCACCACGTGGTCGGCGTACTTGGCGTCGGTCATGGCGTAGCCCATGGAGCCGCAGTTGCTCTTGCCGCCGATGCCCCGGCAGTTGCCCATGCAGTCGCTGGTGGGGGCGGCGATGAAGGCGATGTCGATGTGGACCTCGCCCCCCTCGATGGCGCGGGGGCGGCCGCCGTGGCTGCGGATGATGGCGGGGGTCTTCAGCTTACCGGCGGAGACCACCTCGCCCATGCGGCCCCGGATACCGGAGGTCTGGATGCCGATGACCTTGCCTTCCTCGATGTAGTCGGCAATGGGGTCATGGGCGGAGCCCAGGCTGGTGGCGGCGATGGTCAGATCCTTCAGGCCCATCTTCTCGATGGCAGCCTCCATGACCTGGTTGACCACGTAGTCGCCGTCCCGCAGGTGGTGGTGAAAGGAGAAGGTCATGCCGTCCTTGGCGCCGCACTGCTTCAGGGCGTCCACCAGGCTGTCCACGATCTTGCTCTCCACCGGCTTCTCGCACCGGCGGGTACGGGGAGCGGCTTTCTGCAGATACTTGCCGTCCATGTAATTCTTGCCCTGATACACCTGGCGGCCATTGACCAGCAGGGAATCGGGGATCTCTCTACCTACCGCGTTTTTCATACCAAATCCCCCTCATACATGCCGCAGGCCCGGGCCAGACGCAGGGTGCGCTCCGCGCCGGGAATAAAGGCGATATCGATCATTTTGCCGTCCACGGTGAACACGCCCACTCCGGCGGCGGACTGCTCCCGGTAAGCCCGAAGGATCTTCTCGGCCTGGATGACCTCCTTCTGGGTGGGAGCGAAGACCTGGTGGACAAAGCGGATCTGCTTGGGGTTGATGAGGCTCTTGCCGTCAAAGCCCATGGCCTTGTTCTGCAGCACCTCGGCCTCAAAGCCCTCCTGGTCGTCCAGGTCGGTGAACACGGTGTCAAAGCACTGGATACCGGCGGCACGGGCGGCCAGCAGCATCTGGCCCCGGGCAAAGAGCATGTCCACGCCGTCGCGCTGGGGCGTGGTCTGCATGCACTTGCGGAAGTCGCCGCCGGAGATGGCCACGCCAAACATACGCTCGGAAGCGGCGCAGATCTCATAGGCATTGAGAATGCCCTTGGGGCTCTCCAGGGCGGCCATGAGCAGGGTGCGGCCCTTCTCCACGCCGAACTCCTCCTCGGCGGCCTCCACAGCGGCCTCCACGGTCTTGACATCCTGGGCGCTCTCACACTTGGCGATGCGGATGCCGTCGGCTCCGCCGGCCACGCACACCCGGATGTCCTCCTGCCAGTGGGGGGTGTCCAGGCCGTTGAT
>JABLTR010059787.1_pt1 | contig 40576 bp, 40 predicted proteins | sample 7160071 | NCBI WGS metagenome assembly JABLTR01 (sample SAMN14651230, study PRJNA627086) | human gut metagenome | isolation source: feces | host: Homo sapiens | reverse complement strand
ATTCAAAAGCCTGTAACCATTGCAATTACAGGCTTTATTGGCGGAGAAGGTGGGATTCGAACCCACGTGCCCTTGCGGACAACCGCATTTCGAGTGCGGCTCGTTATGACCACTTCGATACTTCTCCATATGAACTTCGCCGGCCGAACCTAAATTACTGGTTCAGCGAACATTAATTAGTATACATTAAAATCGCTCCCTATGCAAGATGTAAATTGCTTACTTACGCGAGTTGGGTTTATTTGCCGGATTGTGCAGGACGGCCACCCCGACAGCGGAACTGCTCGGCAACGAAGTCCATTCCGGCCCGCAAAATCCTCTCCTTGCCAGTCCATTACATACATTTTTGATTTTTAGGCTTTTATCTGTAAAATCCAATGGGGTTGAAGGTACTGGACTATTTTAGTCAAGGGGAAAAAGGAGATTTTGCGGTGCGTGAGCAGGAAGTCGATAGGCGGAGAGGCCGCAAACGTTGAAAATTTTACAGACATTTCGCGAAAAAAACAAAACATCTGTAAACGCAGCCCACCGTCCCCGACAATCGCAACGAGCTCATGGCTCTCAGCGGTTCCCAGGCACGATGAACCTGAAGGCTTTCGGCTCCATCCAGAACTCTACCTTCCTTTGAGTCGTTATCTCCCCGTCGGTGCACAGCCGCAGACTTTCACCGTTGGCAATGACAGTCAGCGTCTTTTCCTTCGTGTATCGTATCACATCATTATCCCGGATCTGTTTCTTTTCCATATGAACGCCCTTGGAATAGCTGGGGAACAACGCCATAAAAAACCGCCGGCTCATGTCGTTGACGACGCTGACGTCCATCAGCCCGTCATCCAGCTTACAGTACGGCACACCTTTCACACCTCCGCCGCAGTAGCAGCCGTTGGCGATGGCGATGAGCAATATCCTTCCTCCTGCCTCCGTGCCGTCGCTGTAAAGTATCCTCAGATCGGCGCCTTTTTTCTCTATCAATATTATAGCCACCGATATCATATAAGCCAACGTTCCGCCCACCAGCGGCCAGCGTTTCACTCTGGATGTCATATCCACCACATTGCAGTCGAAGCCGATGTTGAACATGTTGGCGCAATATCCTTCCGTCACCATATCCTGATGCTCGGCCCTGTATCCTATCAGATCGCAGCTGACCGACCGGCCCGTCAGCTGCCTCTCCATATCGAGAAAATCGGAAGCCGTCCCATAATTCCTTATGAAATCATTGCCGGTGCCAAGAGGCACTGCTCCGACCTCCACATGAGAAAACCCAAAAGCGCCGTTGACTACCTCGTTTATGGTCCCATCCCCGCCGCAGGCGTATATTCTCAATTTCTCCGACCCTTTGCCTTCGGCCCCGGCGCTCTGACGACAGACCTCTTCTGTATACCTGACTCCGTCCCCGACTCCCGTCGTGCAGTAGACCTGGTATTCGATACCCAGCTTTTTCGCGGCGGCCTTCAGCCCTTCCATGAACCGCTGCTGCTTTTTCCGCTTTCCCGAATTGGGATTGACGATAAAATAATACTTCAACGCCACCTCCAAAATTTTCTACCCTTTTAAAAATACCACACATAGGGTACAATATGCTATAGAAAATTTTACTGTTGACATATATCGAGGAGGAAATAATGGATCAGAGAATAAAAAAGCTGGCGGATCTGCTGGTGAACTACTCCTGCGACCTGCAGGAAGGGGAAAAGATACTCATCTCCTACGAAGGCGACTGCTGCCGTCCTCTGGTAAAGCAGCTGGTGAAAAACACCTATGCCCGCGGAGGAAAGCCTTACGTGGAGATCAGCGACTCGGAGATCACCCGGGAAATACTGCTGGGCTGTGATGAAGAACAGATCAGCTTCATGAATAAGTACAAACTGGCCCAAATGGAAGGCATGAGCGCCTATATCGCCGTCAGAGCCGGAAACAACACGTCGGAGCTGTCGGACGTGCCGCCAAAGCAGCTGAACATGTACAGCCGCCTCACCAGACCTGTTCTGGACAGGCGCGTCAACGAAACGAAATGGGTAGTCCTCAGATATCCCAACCCCTCCATGGCTCAGCTGGCCGGCAGCAGCCTGGAACGCTTCGAAGATTTCTACTTTGACGTCTGCACTCTTGACTACGGCAAAATGAGCAAAGCCATGGACTCCCTGGTCGCCCTCATGGAAAAGACAGACAAGGTGGAAATCAAGGGACCTGGGACGGACCTGACTTTTTCCATAAAGGGCATACCGGCCATCAAGTGCGACGGAAAGTGCAATATTCCCGACGGAGAAGTCTACACAGCTCCCGTGAGAGAATCGATGAACGGCATCATTTCATACAACACGCCGTCTGAAGAACAGGGCTTCACCTTCGAGAACATCGTCTTCGAGATAAAGGACGGCAGGATAGTGAAAGCCACATCCAACGACGATACCAGGATAAACCAGCTGCTGGATACGGACGAAGGAGCCCGGTACTTCGGCGAATTCGCCATCGGTGTCAACCCGTACATCCTGGAACCTATGAAGGACACCCTCTTCGATGAAAAAATAGCAGGCAGCTTCCATCTGACGCCGGGCGCAGCCTACGAAGATGCCTTCAATGGCAACAAGTCGGCAGTCCACTGGGATCTGGTGATGATACAGCGTCCTGAATACGGCGGCGGAGAAATATACTTCGACGGCAGGCTCATAAGAAAAGACGGCATCTTCACTCTGCCTGAACTTTCCTGCCTGAATCCTGAAAACCTCAAATAAACTCGCAGGTGACGGGGGCAAAAGCTAAAGGCTCCCCATAGACCAAGACCGGCGCCCAGGGCTTTTGCCCCGGCACGCCGGCCTTTTATCGTCACCGTTTTTTACAGTCAGACGACATCCGCTCCATCATCTCAGATCGTTGTCGTCAAAACCATCCCAGTCAGACCAGCTTTCGGTCTCCTCAGATGCTTTCTTCTTCGTCTCTTTATCTGCTTTCCTGCCACTGCTCATCCGTTCCATCCTGCTCATGGGCCTCTGCTCATCTCCATAGGTTTCCGGCCGATATCCGGTATACTGATCAGATCCATCGGACGGCTCATCAGTCTCTTCTTCCGAAGCAGGAGCGGCCTTCTTTTTCTTCTTCCTGGCCAGCAGAACAGCTATGATGATGATGAGTATCAGCGGTATGGCGATAGCTGCTGCCATCAGCAATGTCACGCTGCTTTCACCATTGCCCTCATCCGGTTTCTCATCGACTCCGGAAAGCTCCGTTTCAGCCACCGGCTGGTCAGGAGATGTGGTCTGAGTGATGATCTCTTCCTCCGCTGCGCTTCCCGCTATGGAAACGGTCTTGGATGCCGAAGGCGTTTCTCCGATATAAGCTTCATTCAGATCGTAAAGCTCCCTGGTCGTCACCTCCAGCACAGTATCCCCTTCTGATATAGCCTGAAACTCGATATTGAACGTCACACTGCCGTCAGTACCCCCACTGCTCAGCTGGATATATCCCGAGTTCCCCGTACTGCTTCCTCCTGATATATACGTCAGCTTATCAGTGTCATAGGTAAGACTGGCATCTACCCGCCCTATGTTGCCGCCGCCAAAAGTGACGGCAACGGTAAAGGTATCCCCGCCTTTTACATCATCTCCTCCGCTGAGTGTAACAGAAGATGCCGCGAATACCCGAGGCGATATCAGTGGTATCACCAGCGCCAGTACTGCTATCAGCACTATCAGCCTCTTCAATATCCTCTCTGTCGTTCTTTCCTTATCTTTGCAATACGTCATCGCTTGCCCCTTTAACTTTACTCATCCTTATCCTGTGTCTCTGTTTCGCATTTTTTACATACTCGGCATTCCGTCCACGCCACGCGATCTGCCTATGGAAGCTGACACGCAGTGGACGGCATGCTGCTGTATACAGGTATTTCGAATACCACAGGATAGTTATCATTACTGCTGTAAGCTCTCTTGACTATGCTGCCTTCGCTGGCCGCGCCGGCCACATTGGTCATGTACTGGTGAGTACCTACCTTGCTTACACCGTTTTTCACATTGAACTTCTTAGTATAGTATGAATCCTGATTGTTGGAAACATACTCCTCCGAATAGAACATCGCTCCGCCTAATATGGATTTATACGGCGTGTTCCACGGTCTGGAATAGCTTGTAGCGCCCACTCCTGAGCCCTTAGCGTACCAGAGACCTCTCTGGATGGCATTCATGGTGCTGGTAGTATATGCCCCTATATTGAAGAAGTTGTAATAGCCCTGATATCCCGGATAAGTTCCCGATACCAGACTGCTTCCGCTCCATCCCTGCTCCTGTATGATCATTGCCGCCAGCACATTAGGGTTGACACCTCCATTCTTTCCCGCCGCGTTTATCAACGTCGAATAGGAGCTGTATCCGCCTCCAGGGTTTCTGCTCTGCATGAACGAGCCCTGAATAACTGCCGCTACCGTGTCGGCACTCTGAGAGCCGCTGTCATATCTGTGGGTCATGAACTGATATATGCCGCTCTCCGTCAGGAAATTCCTCGGATCCATATAATACTTCACCACAGTAGGACTGGCAGCATACCAGCCTCCGTCAAAGGTCGTCCACGTCTTTGTTGAGGAGTTGTAGGAACCCGGAGCCGTGGATCTGTATGATACAGGTGATGACGCGCTGACCAGATTGGTGGAAACGCTGGCCGTTTCCCTGGCAATGGCATCCGACCATGAATATCCTACATTGTATGCCTTGAATACCCACTGAGGATGAGCCGCGTGGAGCATCCTCAGGCCCGGTTTGTAGCTCTCAGGGAATCCCTGAGCCGTCATATAACTTTCAAAATCGCTGTCGGACGTCACTGTCTTTACGGACAGATAATCGGAACACAGATATCCCACCTGACTGACGCTGTACTGATATGTGTACCATACCTTGCCATCGCTGGCCTTCTTAGAACCCGTGACCGTTATGGTCGTCCCCTTGGGCAGCGTCGTCAGCCGCGTATAGCTTGTCCCTGCTCCCGTCCTGACATTGAGTCCGTCATTGGCTGTTACCGTCCCCATCTGGAATGTCACAGGCGAACTGGATGAACCCTGATCCGTATCCTCATCAGAGCTTCCCGGATCGCTGTTCTGAGTGACCTTCACATAGGAGCCGGAAACATATCCCAGTCTTCCATTGTATGTAAGCTTGTACCATGTATTGCCCGAGCTGTCTTTCGCATTGCCTATTATTGTGAAAGTCTTACCCTTGGCCATGGATCCGATAGTCCCGTAATTAGTTCCCGGACCGCTCCTCACCAGCAGCGGATCAGACTTGGTATTGACAGTACCGATAGCGTTTTCCGTCTCCTCGGTAGCTCCTGAAGATGTCTTGATGGTCACATAATTGGAAGAAACATAACCTGTCTTCCCATTAAATGTCAATCTGTACCACCATGTCCCCGAACTGTCCTGAGCTTTTCCCGTCACGGTGAAGGTCTTGCCCTTGGCCATGGATCCGATGGTCCCGTAATTAGTTCCCGGGCCGCTCCTCACCAGCAGCGGATCCGTCTTTGTTGCCACCGTGCCTGTAGTTCCAGTCACTTCTGTAACACCTGACGATGTAGAAGTGGTCTTTACATATTTGGAAGAAACATAGCCTGTCTTTCCATTGAAGGAAAGCGTATACCACCATGTCCCCGATATATCCTGCACCTTTCCGGTCACGGTGAAAGTCTTTCCTTTTACCATCGTTCCCAGACTGCTGTAGCTCGTTCCCGGACCACTTCTGACAATGAGCGGGTCAGTTTTTGTATTTACCGTTCCCTGAGTGTTGGAAACCGAAGTTACCGTATTCTGTTTTATGTTAACATACTTCGATGATACATAACCGGTCTTCGAACCGTACTTCAGCTGGTACCATACCACCCCGGAAGAGTCCTTCGCAGATCCGGTAACGACAAAAGTCTTCCCCTTCGCCAGTGAGCCTATTTTAGAATAGCTGGTTCCCGCTCCGGACCTGACATACAGCAAGCTTGCCGTGACCTGGCCTGTTTCGCCGGCCGCGTAGACTTTGCCGAGATCCGTCAGCGGCAGCCCCGCGAATACCGATACCGCCATCATGACAGCTATGACCGCCGCAGCCCTCCTTTTTCTTTTAGAAATATCCTGTGTTGACATAATCCCCTCCTCGTTTACCATGTTTTTGCCCTGTATATTAAGTAACTCCAAGCATTTACCGCGTCATGATTATACCTTATAATCGTTGAAAAGTCAATGCTTTCGACGATTTTACATCGCTTTTATGAGCATCCATTTTAAGGAAATTTTACATTGATTTCAAAAATTATTTGAATAACCCTTCTGTCACTTGTATGTGGCGAACATATCAAAAAGCCTGCAGACCATTTCGATCTTCAGGCTTTTTCACGCGCTCACGCCGCGCTATATCATATCCTTCTCTTTTCCCCATACGCCCTTTTCTCCGGAGCGATCTTCGATTCGCCGAGGAGCTCCATTGTCCTGTCTTCTTCCGCCACATCTATCAATACCGCGAAATTGCAGCTGTTCCTCATATGCACCGGTGCCCTCACGACCCTGTTGTCTATCTGATGTCCTGTCAGTATCTGAGACACCTTCACCGCGGCGTAATACCCGGAAAAGAAAAGGTAACAGTTTTTGCCGCTCAAGGGAATCCCTCCATCCTTTCAAATCATTTTTTTAATCATACGGATGTATGTAGTGGCAAAATCGGCTCGTTCCACCTTCCTGTCGGAAACCAGCCTGTATCTGGCGTTTTCTTCATCTCCTTCCAGCACGACCATGGATCCTACCTTTTCTCCCTTTTCTATAGGCAGCTCCAGATTTTCATCTATTTCCACCAGTTTCTTCACCTGGTCCTTTTCACCCTTTTTCACAGTGACTCCCAGCGGATCTTCTGATACGGCAAAAATTTCCGTCTGATCTCCCTTTTGTACCGCGACCTTCTCTATCCTCTCACCGGCCTTCGCCAGTTGTACCGTCTCATACCCGGCAAAACCGTGATCCAGCAGCCTGGCCGCCTCGTCGAATCTCACTTCGCTGCTCTCGCAGCCTAATACCACACTTATGAGCCTCGTCGAATCTCTTTCCGCCGCTCCTGCAAGGCAGTACCCCGCGTCATCGGTGAAGCCCGTCTTGACTCCGATTGCCCCGCTGTAGCTTTTTATCAGTTTATTGGTATTGGTCAACGTAAAATCGCTTTCCTTTCCCGGCAGACCCACCTTTATATCCTCCTGCCACGCGGTGAACCAGTCCCGCGCGTCCTCGAACTCCATCAGCTCCCGCGATATCATTCCTATATCATATGCGCAGGAATAATGATTTGCCACAGGAAGACCGTTAGTATTGACGAAATGACTGTCCTCCAGACCCATTTCCGCCGCCTTCTGGTTCATCAGCTCCACGAAGCTTTCCACACTTCCCGAAAGATGCTCGGCCAGCGCCACACATCCGTCGTTGGCACTGACCATTATCACACCTTTAAGCAATTCTTCCACCGTATGCTTCTCACCCGGCTCCATATACATCTGACTGCCGCCCATAGACGCTGCCCGTTCTGAAATGATGACTTCATCCTCCGTGGATATCTTCCCCGATTCACACCCTTCCAGGATCAGGAGCAATGTCATCACCTTCGTCACCGACGCAGGCGGCAGGTGCTCCTTCTCATTCTGCGCGAACAGCACCTTCCCACTGCTGCCGTCGATAAGTATTGCCGACTTGGCGCTTATATCCAGGCCACTGTCATCTTCACCGCCTCCGCTGTCCTTGCCCGAGGCATCACCTCTCTGCGACACAGCCGCATTCCCCGAAACAGCGGCTGTGTCATCATCGACGATAGTCAGCGACCTCTCCTCCGGCGCGAACTTATCTATCCCCATGAATCCTCCGGCTATCAGAAATACCGCGGCAAGAGCGCCGGCCACCGCTTTTTCCCACTTTCTCAGCTTTCTTCCCACGAAAAAACCTCCCTTCCCCTTGAATATATGCCGTCTTCCAAAGAAAAAGAAGGTCTTCACAAAAAATCAGTCTCTCCCGTATCGCCGGTTCCTGGCACACTCTTACAAAATCAGATCTGCAACCATTTCGTCGGATCCGTCCACAGCTTCATACCGAAATTATTCAGTATAAAGATCGGCTATCTCTCCCATATCTGGCAGCCAGATATCCGACGCGTCCACGAAACCGCTGCTATCCAGCGACTGTCCTCTTATTGTGGCAGGGATCTCTCCCTGGAGCTGTTTTCTGACACTTTCCGCCCTCAACAGGCAAAAATCGGTGATAGTTTCCACTCCTTCCTGAAAATCCTCATAAGAGCAATACGCCGTCGGATCTTCTTCCACATACGGCGCTATCATACGATATACTTCCGTCACCTTTGCCTGAAAATATCCGTTCTCGAAATATTCCTCCAGGAACATGTCGTAATATCGGTGATACTGCCTGTGATACTCGTCCACCTTCATGATATTGTGAAACAGAGGCCGCTCCATCATGATCTGTCCGGAAGCCGGGGTATCTATGGGGTAGTTGACATACAGCTCCGCGTCGTTTATCGGCTCCGGCATCCCCAGCGAATAGGTGGCGAAAGCCAGGTTGTAATCCCACGGAAGTATGGTCAGTATACCATCTCTTTCATGCAGAAAGTAATTGTGACCCGTAGGTCCCAGATAGCTGTCGAGATTCACCACAAAGCTCTGTACGGTAAAATAACGCAGCGCTCCGTCCACGTTCACAGCTTCTGAAAGCTCTTCCCCATCCTCCTCCGTTCCTCCGGAAGCCTCGGAAAGGATCTTCAGCGCGTCGATGAGGCGCTTTCTGTCATCATCCGATATTTCCGTTCTGGCGTTCCTGAATATGTTGTCGTAGCTTTCGAAGCTGTCATCGGTATATCTGAGAGCTACGTCGGCGTTTTCCTCCTCCAGATACCTGTAGTCAGGCTTGTACAGCTTCCCCTGATCCCGGCCGTATACCCTGCGCAGGAAAGCATCCTCCGGTTCTTCGACAGCCAGGAACAGCCCCCATGCTTCCCCGTTGACCGTCACCCACACATAACTGGTCATCGGCGCCGGGACACCCATCATCTCCATCATGTCGTAGGCCAGATAATTTTTCATATAGCTGTTGTCCTGAAAGGATGCGTCCAGCGACATCTTGTCCAATCCATGATAAGTGCCGCTGCCGTAATGGTCGAACTCCAGCTTCAGGCTGTATCTGTCCAGCCCATACTCTGTCACCAGTCCCAGTGAATTGTTTCCCTTGGCTCTGAGGCCCACATTGCCATACATTTCACCGTCTATCGCCACATCGCACTGCACGTACTCCTCTTCCGGCGCTCCTGAAATGAAGCCTTCCCAGTCCTCCACTTTCAGATCTATGCTGTGTACCCTGCTGTCATCAAAGAGCCTGGAAGCGTAACCCGGCTCAGCAGCGGCACGAGTCACACCAATATCGTCGCTCCACAGTGCGAAGGAGATCACGGCGAAAAGGGCGGCAACTGCCGCCCCCACGCATATCTTATCTGTATGCCTGTGCTTCAGCATCCATATCACCCCATGTAATCACCGTTGTAGGACACCATAACGGTGCTGGTGACGCCGTCCATCTCCGCCAGCCGGTTGACGAAGTCCATATTCCCGTCCCTGAGTCTCACTTCGTAGTTGAGCTCTATGGAGCCGGGCGTCACCGTCTTGCTCTTCAGCGACACCTTCCCGGCCATCTCCTCCACCAGCTTCAGAGATCGTTCTTCGCTGTCGCTGTCCACACAGTGGATCACCAGGATATAAGGCCTGTCGAAAGTCTTCTTCTCTGAAAATATCAGGAGTACGATACCGATGAATATGCTGCCGGCCACCGCCAGCAGCAGGAGCCCGGCAGCCAGCACGATACCTGCCGCGATGCTCCAGAACAGAAAGACGATATCCATCGGGTCTTTCACCGCCGTCCTGAACCTTACTATGGACAGCGCGCCCACCATTCCCAGCGAAAGGACCACATTGCTGCTGATGGCCAGTATCACCAGCGCAGTTATCATGGTCATAGCTATCAGCGATATACCGAAACTGGCGGAATACATCACTCCGGAAAAAGTCTTCTTATATATGAAAAAAATGAAAAGTCCGTCGGCAAAGGCCAGCGCCAGAGCCAGACTCATATCCACCACACTCACCGCATTCACGCTGTCTATGAAATTGGATGAAAAGATCTCCTGAAAAGTCAAACCGCACCTCCTGATCCATCAGTCAAACCGCCTCGACGCCGCGTACTTGGAATAAGCCTGCCACCTGAGTCCATCAGCCTGGACCGCCATCCTCACTATGTCCGGGAGAAAATCGTCATACTTTACCTCCAGCACGCCTTTTCCTTCTGATACGTCGGCCACCTTTCTCATATCAGCCGGGAAACCGGCATACCATGACCCTGAGCGCAGCTGTCTGTCTATGGTGATCCTCACATTTCCCGGATCATAGAGGAACGCTTCCCTCATATAGCTGACCATAGTCACCGGTCTCAAAAGCTGTCCCTTTATCTTGCTGTAAAACTCCGTCAGAAGCGCGTCCCCGCTTTCCAGCAAAAACTCCGCGTCTCCCTCCAGCAGTCTGACTACCTGCTGGAATGTCAGACTGGCGCTTCGCTTGGAACACAGATTCCCTACCTTGTACTTCTTTTCAAGACGGATAAATGACATATCGTCGTTGTAATACCTTATCCTGAACTTCTCCCTTTTCCTGATGCCGGCCATCTTCTCCCACATGGCTTTATCGTAAGGAGTGTCAAAATACAAACTGCTCACACGGTATGAACCGTGTGAGTCAGCATGCCTGTCGTGTCTGAACAGCTTCCGCAGTCTGGAAGACAATATGGTGTCCGCCGTCCCGTCAAGGCCATACTTCATCTCATGTCTGAATCTTCCCGGAGGCTTCTCCATCACGAGAAGCCTTCCGTATACGGCTGGTGCGACAGTTACGGTGTGAGCAGCAGTCACCGCATTAGATGATGTCACGACAAGCTCGGTCGTTTCAGTCATCATAACCGGAATCTCCGTCATAGCCGCTGTTGCCGCTGTCATAACCGCTGTTGCCGTAATCGCTGTAGCCGCTGTTGCCGGACGCAGCAGGCGCGGTGGTGGTCGGCGCAGGAGCCTGCGACGTGCCCGAATATCCCGAATTGCCGTAATTGGTATTGCCGTAGTCCGTATGACCATAGCTGCTGTTGCCGTAAGTCACAGAAGTTCCGCCTGAGCTTCCTCCCGATGAAGGAGCTGCCGTAGTAGCCTGAGTAGCGTTGTAACTGCTGTCACCGTAAGGGGATACCGCATAATCACTCACGCCGTAGTTGCTCTCACCTTCCACAACGATATTCCCGGTAAACGGCTTATCTCCCATGTAAGCCTTGACATCCGTAACGATATCGGTGAGGAAGTCCTTTCTCGGCATCTCCGAGCCCTTCTCTATCTCGATGGTGATCTGACGGCCTTCACCTTCTATCTCAGTCTCGAAATACCCCGCCTCATGGATCATCGTCACCAGCTCCGTAACGACCGAATCAGATGCCCTGCCTTCAAATCCGCTGTAGCTTTCCACGAGGGCCTTCCCATCATCATTGAGACCTCTTACTCCCACTACCTTTCCTTCGTCGTCGTAATCCACGGCGATTTCAGGATTTACCTTTATCACCAATGTTCCCGCCTCGGCTGCCGACGCGTCCTCTCCGCATCCTGCCAATGCCCCGATGGACAGGACCATGATCATAACGGCTGTCAATAAGCTTATAAGATTTTTCTTTTTCATGCTCGTTCTCCTTTTCATCCTCTTCGAAAATGTCTGTTTTCGTTTTATAGTATAGGATACGACTGTCTTTTTTCGAAAACGGGGTCTGATGATGATTTTTTAAAAAATTCTTTGCTCCGATACTTTCACGCTTCCTCAGTCATATCCCGAATCACCGCTGTCATAGCCGGAATCTCCATACCCCGAATCACCATATCCGCTGTCTCCCGAACCATTTCCTGGACTGACAGGTGCAGCCGGAGAAGTCCCCGCTGCCGGAGCTCCCCCTGCCGCTCCCCCGGAGCCTGAACCACCGTAATCCGAGCTACCGTACCCGGAATCACCGTAGTATCCGCCGCCTGATGGCGTCTGGTAGCCGCCGCTTCCCTGATTTTCCGTCGGAGCGGCAGTCGGTTCCGATGTCGTCTCTTCCTCATATATGATGACATGTCTGTTCACCAGCTCCATCCCGTTAGCTGTTATGACGATGGAATACCTTTCCCCCAGCTGTTTCTCGAGATATCTGTCCAGCTTTTCTCCCAGCCCATTGGCCCGGCGGCCGTCATCGGCGCCGATGTCGAGGTTTATCGTCTCTCCTTCCGCGAGGAACCCCATTTCCACAGCTCTGTCCACCAGCTGGCCCGTCACTTTATCCACGCCCTTGCCGTCGCAGGAATATCCTTTTATGAGTTCTCTGCCGTCCTCGTTATTGCCCTCTATCTCCGTCACCTCGTCGTCCCCATTGACCTCCATTGTCACCTGAGGATTGATGCTGAGAGTCACCTGAGCGTTATCCTGAGAAAACACATCCATGACAGGCAACAGCACCAGGAGGAAACAGGCCGCTACAGCCGCTATGGCCGAAAACTGCTTTATCCTTCGCTTTCCCTTCTTTTCTTTCTCCGCGATGTCTTCCATGAACACCACGTCTCTGACGATATCTCCTGTCTCATATCCCAGATTAGCAACTCTGTAAAAGGAGCCCTTTTCATCCAGCACGACGCAGTGACCCGGATGAACTTCCATTACCAGGTATCTCATGCTTTCATACCCCCTTCTTCTGTCCTGAAGATCTGCTTCAGATGAGCTCTTATGCTGTCATATCCGTTAGAGTAGATCAGGAGCAGCGTCACTATATATTTTCTGTGTCTTTCCAATGTCTTTTTCTCCACCCCGCTGCCATGGTGTATCTCCGTCATCGGCAGCTTTTTCGTTTCCCTGAGTTTTTCAGTCAGCGCAGGGTTTTTCATGACAAAGAGGAGCACATCCCTGCATGCCTTCAGAGTCCTCTCCTGCCTGGGACAGCTTGCGGCCACGTCGGAAAGTGTTATGCCGAAACCAGACAGCTGAACCGTCAGTTCCTCTATCTCTCTTTTAAAGTCGTCTCGTGCGTGCAGCTCCTCGTGAGGTCTTTCACTGTCGCTGATGGTATCCTCAATGGAGAGGCTGTCGTCGTCAGACACCGACGTCGATAACGATACATTCCCCGCGAAACGCTTCTCCCTCCTGCCGTAGTCTATCAGCCTTCGCTTTATGACCAGCGCCGCGAACTTCAAAAACGCGCCGCGTCCTCTGCTGTAACCTTCTATAGCTTCATGAAAAGCCATCATGGCTATGCTCAGCTCGTCGTCCGAGCCCTCCTTTGGAACTCGTCCGATATTCCTCGCTGTCTCACTCTTTATGTAAGGCATATAATCCGCGATCAGACGATCCGCAGCCTCTACATCTGTCTTTGCCTTCATCACACGCTGAAGGATATCGACTTCTCCTCTCACAGCTGTTCCTCCATGCTCAATACAGTACTTCGTACGAATATCTCAGAAAACGGGGTCAAACACCGAAATACCCAAGATTTTTTGAATAAGTAATAAAATTATTGAGTTTCATGATACCATCACACAGCCGGATTTACATCTGTTAAAAGTTAACGCTATGTTAATTTTATGTAAAGAAAAAACTGCCCCGTCAACGATCTTTACCGCTGACACGACAGCTATCCGCATACTAAATCAAGGAGAGGGCGCAATAATCCCTCTCCTTTTACATTTGAATTTTTTACAAATTCCATTAAAAAATATAACGAACACTTGCTCGCAGCCTCTCCCGGCTACAGCCCTTCACAATCCAGCGCACGGATCATGGTGTCGAACAGATCCTTCCGGCACTTTTCAAGCATCTCGTTTCTGCTCCTGTAGGGTCTGGCCGCAGTCTGATAAACACTGCTTATCCCTACATCGGCAAGTCCCGGAAGATCTTCTGCCACCCGGCCCGCCACCACTATAACTGGTATCCCTGCTCTGCGGGCACGCCGGCCTATTCCGACGACCACTTTCCCGCCCAGGCTCTGACTGTCGAACCGTCCTTCCCCCGTAAATATAGCCTTGCATCCCCTGGCCAGTTCCTCAAACTTCATCATGTCCAATATCACATCTATACCCTGGCTCAGCTTTGCTCCCAACAGCGCGTAGGCCCCGGCTCCCATTCCGCCGGCAGCGCCTCCGCCCGGCAGCTTCGATACGTCCTGGCCGGTCTCCCTTTCCAGAGCAACAGCGAAAGCTCTCAGATTATCGTCCAGCATCCGTACCATCTTTTCGTCAGCACCCTTCTGAGGAGCGAATACGTATGCCGCGCCCTGAGGTCCGTACAATGGATTATCTATATCGCACATGACTTCTATGGAAATATTCGACAGCAGCTTTTTCGTCTCCCGGATATCTATACGCTTCACCTGTTTCAGAGTCCCGCCGGTAGGAACGAACGGCTGGCCCGACTCATCGTAGAAAACTGTGCCAAGGGCTGCTGCCATCCCGGCTCCGCCGTCGTTGGTGCAGCTTCCGCCCAGCCCCAGTATTATTTTCCTGGCGCCGCCTTCCACCGCCGCTCTTATCAGTTCTCCGACGCCAAAAGTCGTAGCGGAAGAAGGGTCCCGTTTCCCACTGTCTTCCGTCGAAAATCCAGCTGCCGCAGCCATCTCTACGACGGCCGTATCTCCCATGATCCCGTAAAAGGCTTCCTTCTTTTCTCCATAAGGCCCTGTAGCCGTCACAGTCTTCCTTTCCCCGCCAAAAGCATAGAGGAAACAATCTACCGTACCCTCTCCACCATCGGCGACGGGGATCGCCACTACCTGAGCGTCAGGTCCCCGCTGTAAGATGGCTCGCTTCATTATATCGCATACTTCCATGGCGCTCATGGTCCCCTTGAAGGAATCAGGCATCAGAAGATATCGGTATCCACTTGGATTGCCATCATTCATATATCCACTCCTATTTGATCATATCCCCGTCATACTCCATACCGCATTCATCCGAGGATTCCCTGAAATATCTCAGCAGCATCCTGTCTATATCTCTGGTGGTCAGCTGAGCCTTTATCTCCTCGATGAGCTCAACAGCCTTTTCGAAGCTCCTTCCGGAAGCCTCCGCCGAGAAATCCCTGAGGGTCTTTACATTTCCGTCATATGTGGATTCTATATACTCAGCCTGCTGTATGAATTCATCCTCCATCCTGCCGAATTCTTCCTTTACCTTCGGCGCGAATTTTTCATAATTAAGAGCGATGTATCTCTCCAGTTCAATGAATCTCCACCACTGATCCTCCGGCCTGTAAAGGGCATGAGCGTGCTGCAGATCGTCAGGAATAAAATCGATATTGTAATACGGTCTGAATATCGAACAGCACGGCGGCGCCATACTTCCCCAGTAAGTGAACGCCAGCTCTTTCGGAACGTCCTTTTTCAGGACCGTGACCGTACTGGCAGCCGTGGCACAGCCATCTCCAACGCCGCCCGGATGACTGCATATGGTGCAGACTTTATTGGCGGCCGGACTGTATATCGACTGAAGCTCAGGGACATCTTCGTAGTGATCCCTCAGGATATTCATCGCTTCCTTTACTCCCACCTTGCCGCCTGCCTCAGTCTTTTCGGAGAGAAGTCGCCCCAGCCTGGCATATCTGACGAACCCTTCCGATTCATCATACATCAGCTCATCTACAGTCCACGCTTTCGCAGGATTGAACGGTACATCCGGATGCCAGAAGCCTTTTTCGCAGGCCTCCCGGATCGTTCCGTCGGCTATCATATCGTAATCCTCCTGTATGGAGTAACAATTGCCGATATAACCATACCTGTCCACCTTCTTGGCTACCCACTTTCTCTGATGGGATTCGAACATATACGATTCGTTTGGATCCGAGATTATGTAATTGCTGTTAAAAGGCGCTATCCTGTGTCCCGGGGCGCCGCCCGTTCCTATTTCGCTCAAAAGTCCGTCTATGACCTCTATAGCCTCCCGGGCCGTCCTGGCTCTTTCCAACGCCAGCCTCAGGATATCCATACCGATGAGCCCCCATCGTCTCTCAGGGATCTCTCTTCCCGACACCTGTTCGTTTCCTATTGCCAGTCCATGCTCATTGACACCGTGTTCGAAGCCCCAGAAGAAATGAGGCTTTGAACCTATGCAGGCATAAGTATGCTTTACCTGCGGTATCTTGATGAAGGAACACTCCGTATAGGAGCCCTCAGGGTGGTCGGCAGCCGGATAATAGATAAGCGGCTGCGATTCGTTAAAAGGTCTGTCGCTGTTCTTTGCGTAGATGATATTGCCGGACTTGGTTTCCGTACCCATCACAACAAATGAGGAACATGATCTTGCCATTGTCAACTACTCCTTTCTATCGATAAAAACTTTACTGTTCATCGCCGATTTTTTTCGATTCTATTTTACTATATATCACCATGAATGTCACAGCCAATAATGCGCACACTATCGCGGCCACCGTTATCAGCGTCATGAAGATGCCGAACATCCCTTCTACACCGTACACGTCCGTATAATACTGATGATCCTCATACCCCGGCAGAAACAATCTGCCTATCACCATGAGAGCGGCAAGCAGACCGAATGAGAAGGCGATCCTCCTGGTGTCTCCCACAGCCAGCTTCGTCCTCGGATCTATAGGATATTTTTCGGGATCGTTCTTATAAAGGCCGCCGTATATCCTCTTGAACACGATATATGCGACAGGTCCTGTTATCATACCCAGCAGACCCAGCACGAAATAATCCGTACCATTTATATACAGTGCGATAAACGCCACGATGATCGGTATCGTACAAAAAATATCCGTTCCCACTTTTCCAAGCCTGATCTTATATGGCCTGGGAAGATCCGGCTCCTTTCTCCTGAGTACCATCTGGGAGATCATTATCAGAGAATAGAGTCCCAGATTGAAAAGCGATACTATCGTCACCAGTATATCGAACTTGAAAGCGCACAGTATCAACGACACTACTGCCAGGCTCAGGATCGCCACATATGGCACACCGTGCTTCTTGTCACACTTTACAAGGACTTTAGGCGCCAGATTATCCTCAGCCATTACAAAGAACCCTCTGGCTCCGGAAGCCAGATAGACATTGAACATGGAAATGTTGGAAATGAAAGCCACCATCATGAATGCCACGCCAAAGGCCGGCGCGAACTTCATCGCCACATTGACGTAGGACACTCCTTCCGAACCCCAGTTCTGCCACTGGCCTACCGCACCTATGGACGCGATGGTCGGGAGCACATACGTCCCTATTATGAGCGGCAGCGCGATGATGATAGCCTTTGGGATGATCTGAGGATTTTCCACTTCTCCTGCCAGACTGGACATTGACTCATATCCTGCATACATCCACATACCTATGGCTATGCTGGATCCTATACTCCCTATCACTGTCTGCCCCGTCGCTACGACAGGCTCAAATGGGTTGTGAGAAAAATGCAGGAACCCTATTATCGCTATCCCGGCAAAAGCTACCAATATAGCTCCGGAAATTATAGAGCTCACTATGGCCACATCTTTCACACCTCTCAGATTTATCCATGTGAATACAGCTATTATCACTACCTTGCAGATATAGCTCTGGAACGTGTTCATTCCTACGAAGGAAGCCAGGTAATCCGTAGCCAGCACGACAAAAACAGCCACATTGATATAAATACCTATATTTTTCAACCAGCCTATCTGGAATCCCCAAAACTCTCCCAGCGCTCTCTGCACCCATCTGTAAAATCCACACTCGTCAGGTATGGCCGACCCCAGCTCACTGGACGCCAACGCTATCGGAAACGCCCAGATCAACGGCAGGACGAAAAGCATGATCACCGTCATTCCCGGACCCGACGACGAGACCATATCCTCTATGCCGTACGCGCCTGCTGCAGTCATCGCATATATCATACCTACGATGCCAATGATACCTACTTTATGTTGTTTCAATCCATTATCGCTCATTTTTTAGCCTCTCCTATGTCTGTTCATAAACTCAACTCTACACTTCTGTTTGCATCATTATGATAAATCAATTTCCGGATATCTACCTCCTCCGCCCAATTGACCCCGGCGTTCGAATCCATTATACTATTATCTGTAACATAAATATATGTACATCAGCCCGAAAATCACCGCATTAAACTGTTACACATACCAACGAGAGGAGGAATATCAACAATGAAGATAGGAAAACGTACAGCCAGAGAGCTGATAAATGAAGTCAGCTCCATCATAGATTACGATATCAACATAATGGACGAGAGAGGAACCATCATGGCCAGCACGGACCCCAGCCGGGCCGGCCAGTTCCATGAAGGGGCCCATCTGGTAATAACCCGCAGTCTGCCCGAGCTTTCCGTATATTACGACGGTCAGTTCACCGGGTGCAGGAAGGGCATAAATCTCCCTATCCTTTCCGATGGTGAAATCATCGGTGTTGTCGGCATCACCGGTGAAATATCCCAAGTGAGCCGTTATGCCCGCCTCATCAAAAAAGTGACTGAGATATTGATAAAAGACTTCGATATACTTCAGAAGGAAGACAAACAGGAACACGCCCGCCAGCTTTTCATAAACAGCTGGCTCAACGGAGAATGGGAAGATCCGGCTCTTCTCGCGAAGGATATACAAAAATACGGTCTCGACCCCGACGCCCCTATGATAGCGTCGATCATCCGTCCTTTGCCTGGCCATGAGATCTCCGATATCCTCATCAAGGCGCTCACAAAATCTCAGTTCATGACATGCCAGATCAGCAAAGAAACAGTAGCGATAGGATGTTTTCCCTCACCGGAAAAGTGCGCGGAGCTTCTCTCTTCATGTATGGAAAAAGCCGGGGTTGGCGGCTGCTGCATCTGCGCCATAGGCGCCGTATGCTCCGAAAGAGAAAACATTCCCGATTCTTTCAAACAGGCGAAGACCATAATAGACATGAAAAAGAACAGCCGCCCCGGCATATATATGTATGACCATCTGCTTCTCGACGTCATAATATCCTCTGTGGATCCCGATCTGAAAGGACGATTCATAAAACATGTCTTCGGCGACTGCGATAAAAAGGAAATATCCGGCATTGCTGATTTCATAGACATATACTACAGAAGCAACGGTTCCATAAAAGCAGTTTCTCAGGCGCTGTTCATCCACAAGAACACCGTGCAGTACAAGATAAACAGGATCGCCGCTCAAACAGGTCTCGACCCCAGAGCTTCCGGCGACCTCATGGCCCTCTACCTGGCCTGCCGATGGTGCAGGGATCGCTGAGACACGAGAGCCTTTTACAAAAAAATATAACCGACCGATGATCCGGTCGGTTGCATAAGACTCTGCAGTCATGATGCCGCTACAGTGCCGCTTCCTTCGCGCGCAGCGCTTTTTCCAGCTCCTCTCTCATCTGCTGGTTCATATATGGATACAGATATCCCGTCATATTTCTCCATACGGTGCGTATCGCATTGGTGGTGTCAAAGCCTTCCGACGACCTTATATCGCAGTGGGATATAAGTGAGATCATGAGAAGCAATCCGTTCTCGGCCGCATATTCCACCTTATCCTCCGAAAGACCGTCGATACCGCTCTTTTCCACCAGTTTCCTGAACATCTCGACAGCTGATTCCTTGGCGCGCTGACTGGTTTCCGCGTACACGCCCATCAACTTACTGTCATTAGTGAAGAGCGTAGGCATCTCGGTATAGAAAAACCTGTATCTTATGCAATGCTCTATAACTTCTTTGAAAAAATCCAGCAGCTGCTCCGAATTCTCTATCTTTTCATACTGCTCCATAAGGTCATCTATCTCACCGACCATCTTTTCCTGCCATATGCATCTTATGACTTCTTCCTTATTGGCATAATAGTAGTACAAGTTTCCCGGACTTATCTCCATCGCCGCGGAAATCTGCACGGTACTGACGTTAGACGCCTTCTTCTCATTAAACAGCTTAATGGATGTCTCCAATATTTTTCCTTTTGTTCTGTTTGATTTCATACTACCCCCTCCAATTTACTTGCCTAATGAGTATACTATCACAAAATGTCCAGTTAGTCTATAAATAACCTATATAATTTCTCTGTTTTTCTCCTTTTTATTCCTTTAGCGTCACCCACTGGCCGGTCAGCTCCGAGACAGAATCGACACCGGTGTCCTTTTTCAGCTGTATCTTGTCGTTTTTCAGCTGATTGAACATCTTCCTGTAATCCTCCCGACTGAAATCAGAGAAGCCAGAGCTACCCATTTCCAACATCACTCCATCGTTTTTGGCAGCATAGTTGAAAGCGGTCCCTCCGACGAAGGTCCCATCCTCGTAACTTCTCAGCACCGTTTCGACAGCCGAGTCGATCCCCTTGGTAGCGGAGGCTATGATGGTCTCCGACAGGCTTCCTCCGTCCAGATCCGCCCCGATGACTTTGCCACCGTCTTTCTCTGCCGCCTTGACCACGGAATCAGTCATAGCTCCTCCCGAAACGAAAATGACCTCTGTTCCACCTTCATACCACTGGGCCGCCAGCTTTTCCACATCCTCAGACGCTCCCGACGTCCCTGCGTACCTGTAGTTCATCTCCACCTTGGTCTCCGCTTCGGCAGCAGCTGCCGCCGCTCCCTGGACGAAGCCATATCCGTATCTCTTTACAGCAGGTATCTCCTGTCCTCCCAGGAATCCCAACCTGGTATATCCTTCCTTCACCGCGGCATATCCCGCCATATACCCGGCTTCCTCCTCGGCGAATACGACGCTGACCATATTGGCAGCCGTCGCATAATTACTGCTGTCGTCGTGAGGTACTCCGTCAACCAGCAGGAAATCTGTGTCCGGATAAGCCGTCTGCACGTCGTAGGCTGTAGTCTCAAAGGCGCTCCCTGCCAGAACTATGAACTTGGCTCCATCGTCAGACGCCTCTTTCACCGACGCCAGATAAGACTCTTTGGAAGCTTCTTCAGGCTCATAGGCTTTGGCAGCCATATCATACTGGTCAGCGAAGCTTTTCACGCTGTCCCAGGTCGCCTTGACAAAAGAATCCCCGTCCATATCGGCGCTTTCCGATATCATGGCGATCTCACAGCCTTCAGTGGTCTCAGCCTTTTCCTCAGTCTTCCCTCCGCATCCTGTCAGCGCTGCCAGCAGTACCAACACCGTCGTTACAATTGCTAAACGTTTCATCACGATCCCTTCTCACCTTATGATCTTTTTTATCAGCGTTCCCGCCTCTTTCTTTACCTCGCCTATTTTAACAGCATTGCCGGCTTCTTCCAATGCTTTTTCGACTTTTTTCACATTATTGCCATAAACAGAACAGATAACATCTCCGATCTTCACCTTGTCTCCTGCTTTTCTGTGCAGATACAGTCCCGCGGACAGATCCACATCATCTTCCTTCCTCTCTCTGCCTGCTCCCGTATGCTGTGAAGCCATTCCTATCCTCATGGCGTCGATGGACTCCACGTATCCGTCTTCCTTCGCCGTCAGCTCCATCTCTACGCTGCTCTGAGGCAGGAGGCTGTGATCATGGATCACGGCAGGATCTCCTCCCTGCCCCTCGACAAAGTCGGCGAACTTAGCAAGGCCCCTGCCTGACGTCAAGGCTTCCTGTGCCATTTTCATCCCATCTGCCTCATTCTTTGCCCGGCCGCCCATGAATATCATCAATCCTGCCAGGTTTACAGAAAGTTCAGTTATGTCTTTAGGTCCGAGGCCCTTAAGGACCTCGATGGCTTCTCTTACCTCCAGCCCGTTACCTACAGCTCTGCCCAGCGGCTGGTCCATATCGGTGATGACAGCCGCGGTCACCTTCCCGCTGGAATTGCCGATGCTCACCATCAGCTCCGCCAGCGCCTCCGCATCCTCCTGTGTCTTCATGAACGCTCCGCTGCCGCATTTGACGTCCAGCAATATGGCGTCCGAGCCTGCCGCCAGCTTTTTGCTCATGATGCTGGAGGTTATGAGGCTCAGGTTTTCCACGGTGCCTGTCACGTCCCTGAGAGCATATATTTTCTTATCAGCCGGCGCGATATGACCTGTCTGACCGATGACAGCAATACCACACTCGTTCACCTGTCTGATGAATTGATCGCTGCTCATGGAAACACGAAACCCGGGAATGGACTCCAGCTTATCCACAGTGCCTCCGGTGAAGCCCAGCCCCCGACCGCTCATCTTGGCAATAGGGACCCCGCAGGAGGCCGCCAGCGGCGCAACGATAAGTGTCGTTTTATCTCCTACGCCTCCCGTACTGTGCTTATCGACTTTTATCCCTTCTATGGCGCTCAGGTCCATCACATCTCCTGAATCTCTCATGACAGCAGTGAGCGCCCGAGTCTCCATATCATTCATCCTGCTGAAAAAAACAGACATCAGAAACGCTGCCATCTGGTAATCGGGTATGCTCCCTTCCGTATACCCCATCACCATATATTCTATCTCTTCCTTTGTAAGGACCCCGCCATCTCTCTTTTTTACGATGATATCTACCGCATTCATAATTCTCTCTCCTCGCCTCAGATCTCAATCTTCACCGGCATACAGTCCAGCCGGTCCGCCGATACCAGCTTGTATCTTATCCCCTGGAACGGTCCTTCTATGGCCTTGCTGAAACCTTCCGATCCGTGAAGATGGCCGTATATCACATCCTTGACGCCGTACTCCTGGAATATCTGCTGAAACCCTGAGAAGGCTGCCGCCTTCGATACCGGCGGGTAATGCAGTACACCCAGTATCCGCCGGCTGCCTGTCTCGCCGATACCTCTTGCTCCTTCAGCGCCGCCTGCAGCCTTCGCGCCGGCTGCCACAGCCTTTTCCAGGGACGCTCGCAGCCTGAGAAGCTCCCTGTTATATATCTTCTCATCGGCTTCAGTGTAATCATCACTGTCCGGTGTGACCCATCCGCGAGTCCCGCATATGAAGATCCCTTCAGCCTCATAGCAGTCGTTCTGTATGAAAGTGACAGTCTCATACATGGAGTTGAGCCTGGTGATACCACGCCACCACAGATCATGATTCCCTTTGAAAACGACCTTTCGTCCGGGAAGAGCCTCTATCCATTCCAGGTCATATCGAGCCTCTTCCAGCTTGAGGCCCCACGATATATCTCCCGGCAGCACGACGGTATCTTCATCTGTCACGACGCTCCGCCAGTTCTCCTCTATCCTCTCCGCATGGTTTTCCCATTCCGGGCCGTATATGTCCATCGGTTTGCATATGTCCGGGCAAAAGGACAGATGCAGGTCCGCTATAGCGAATATGCTCATTTGATCCCTCTCTGTTCGTCGCTGACACCGGACAGCTCACCGGCCTCCCCTGAAGAAGACACGTCCTTGAGCGCCCGCTGTATCCCTCTGGTCCTTACTCCCACCAGAGCCTCCAGATCCCTCTGGGTCTGCTCCATCCTGCTCTGGGTCTTTATCAGGACGTCGCCGAATTTATCGAATTCATTCCGCACCTTGGCCAGCGTATCCCATACCTGGCCCGACTGCTTCTGCAGCGCGATAGATCTGAAGCCCATCTGGAAGCTGTTGAGCATGGCGGACATGGTAGTAGGTCCGGCGATGTTTATCCTGTAATCGCGCTGTAGCGTATCCACCAGTCCCAGCCTCAGTACTTCCGCGTACAGCCCTTCGAATGGAAGGAACATGATGGCGAATTCCGTAGTCCGCGGCGGCGCGATATACTTGGTCCTTATGTCCCTGGCAGCCTTCAGGACCGCGTTCCTCAGATTATCGGTGGCAGCCTTTATCAACTGCCTGTCTCCCGTATCATAGGCAGTCTGCAGATTCATATAAGCATCTGCCGGAAATTTGGAGTCTATAGGCAGATATACCGGCGCGTCTCCCTCTCCCGGAAACTTCACCGCGAACTCTACCCGTTCACTGCCGCCCTTGACGGCCACGTTTTCCTCATACTGACCGGGCGCCAGTATCTGCTCCAGTATGGCTCCCAGCTGTATCTCGCCCAGGATTCCTCTGGTCTTCACATTTGAAAGGACCTTTTTCAGGTCTCCCACTCCCGCGGCCAGATTCTGCATTTCCCCCAGTCCTCTCGTCACCTGCTCCAGTCTTTCGCTGACCTGCCTGAAAGACCGGCCTATCCTGTCTTCCAGAGTCTTCTGCAGTTTTTCGTCCACGGTGTTCCTCATCTCTGTAAGCTGTCGGTTGTTCTCTTCGGTCATGGCGGTCACCTTGTTTTCCATGGAGATCCTTATGTTTTCCAATCTCTGTTCGATGCTCATGGAGGTGTCGGCCAGCTGCCTGCCCAGCTCCGCCAGCCGCCTGCTCTGCATATCGGCGCTTTCCCGCTGGTTCTGGGATATCATTTCGCCAAGCCGTTTGACACTTCCCTGGATATTCTCACCGGTCTCCCGCCTGGAACGACTCATTTCCTCTCTTATATCTCTTCTCAGCTGGGCTTCCTGTCCTATGCTCCCGCCGCGCCACACCTTCAGCAATATGACTATGACCAATACCATCAGTACGATCACGGCCGTAAAGAGCCCAAGTAAAATAACGCTCAGATTATCCATTCCCATCCTTTCCTTCCGGATCTTCCCCGAACTTCAAAATATCCCTTATCACTTCTCCCGCTATCATCAATCCTGCCACCGACGGTACGAAAGAGATACTCCCCGGCACGGAGCTGCCTCCTTTCACAGGCGGCTCCTCTGAATAGAGCACCTTGACGCCCTCTATTCCTCTGGCCCGCAGCTCTTTTCTCATGACCCGTGCCAGCGGACACACCCTGGTCTCCTCTATGGTCGCTATCCTGAACATGGAAGGATCCAGCTTATTGCCTGTACCCATGGACGATATGACAGGGACGCCTTCAGCTGCTGCCTTCTCTATTATTGCCAGCTTCCCCGTCACGTTGTCTATGGCGTCTACCACATAATCATATCTTCTGAAATCGAACTGCTCAGCAGTTTCCGGCAGGAAAAAGCATTGCTCTGCCGCCACATCGCAATCCGGGTCTATATCGGCTATCCGCTCTGCCATCACCTCTACCTTGGCTCTGCCTACAGTGCTGTGGAGAGCTGGCAGCTGCCTGTTTATATTCGTCACATCAACCGTGTCCTTGTCTACCAGCGTCAGCTTCCCTACGCCTGCTCTCGCCAGAGCTTCCGCCGTGTAGCTTCCCACGCCGCCTATCCCCAACACCATGACGGCAGTCGAGCGCAGCTTCTCGACCCCGGACTTCCCTATCACCATCTCAGTCCTGACATATTGCCCGTCCATCTTCTCTCCTCCATTTCCCCGTCATCGCAGGCTGTCCAGCACCTTGTATATCACATCGGAGGGAAAACCGCGTCCCGCGAGCCTTCGGCCTATCCTGGCCTTTATCCTGCGCTTTTCATCGTATTCCATCTCTTCCATGTCCATATCCCGGATCATCTCCATCGCTATCTTTCGCGCCGTCTCATATTGATCGGGGACCTCTTCCAGCTCCTCGTAGGCCATATCGATGACGTCAGATCCCACGCCTTTTTCCGAAAGCTCCCGCCTTATCCTCATCACGCCCCGGCCCTTCTCAAAACCGTATCGGAAGTACATCACACTGTAGGAAAAGTCGTCTATGTACTTATACTCCTCCAGCTCCGCCACCGTCTCGGCAATGCCTTCCTCCGGGAAACCTTTCTGCCTGAGGTACTTTATCACCTGCTGCTTCGTCCTGGGTCTCATTCCCAGATATCTGACAGCAGCAGTCCTGACATCACTCACATCGCTCACCCTTCTCACATTTCTCACCGTACCTTCCGAACCAGTCTCCTGCCCCGGCCGTAACGCACCTGTCCTTCAGCAGATCTTTCAGGTAGCATATGGCATCCATCCCCGTACAATGGACAGGAATCACCCGTTCCGGCGCCTCTGCGGCAACAGCTTCCACTACCCGGCTCCGCTCCGTATCGGATGCCTTATAGAGGTGCATCCCGGCCGCCAGCACAGCCACCTTTTCCCCGGGAAACAGCTCCTTGGCCGTATTCAATGCTCCTATAACTCCCGTATGGCTGCATCCCGAGAACACGTAGAGACCTTCCGGCTGCCGCAGGACGAGACACTGCTCATGCGACATGTCATCCGCTGTTATTTTTCCATCCTCATCCCGATAATAAAATACCTCTGTAGGTTCGAAACCTTCTTCCGACTGAACAGTACCCGTTACACAGATATCCTCGCTCACCCACAGAGGCCCATCGGTGAGGATGAGTCTGTCTTTCATGGCTTCTCTCTCCTCATCGGTCCACCTTATCCCGTCATCCGAGCCGCAGAGCTGACCTTCCTTTAATTCGTAAGACTCGCGAAAAGCGTTCCTGTGAACATATACAGGCGCCCTGCTGTTGAGGCGGCAGAATGCCGGAAAGCCTCCCGTATGATCGTAGTGACCGTGACTCACCACCGCCAGATCCACCGCGGCCAGATCCACTCCCATCCGTTCCGCGTTTCTCACCATCAATTCCGTAGCCCCTGCGTCAAACAGCATCTTCTTCCCACACGCCTCTATATATATGGAAAGTCCATGCTCCGCCGTCAGGCCGGCCTTATCAGTTCTGTTTTCCATCAAAAATCCGAATCTCATCTCATCGCTCGCCTTCATACCGTGTTCTGTCTTCATTGAAGTTCTCCTTTTCTGCCGCTGAGGCTCATTCCTATCACGCTTCCTATGATGACCGCCGTACATACCACGTGATACCACATCAAGCTCTCGCCCAATACTGCCACCCCTGCCACTATAGAGATGGCAGTAGACAGATTTCCGAATATGGTCCCTTTCGCCGCCTCCATCTTACTGAGCATGTAGCTCATCAGATGAGCTGACAACAATATGCATCCTATACCCAAATAAGCTGCGGCGATGAAGACCTGCGGCACAGCCAGCGGCTCCAGATATCCCGCCAGGCTCCCGCCCCGGACAAGAGCCCGCAAAAGCGCGGCTCCGTTGAACACCACGAATCCCAGCGCTATGATAGAAACAGTTATCTCTATAGGCTTATAATCATTTCTCGTATATCTCATGAATATGTTGCTCATAGCCATCATCATGCTGGAAATCAGCAGTAACGCTGTCCCCAGCGGATCTATCTCGATATGGGACGTGCCCATGACGATCATGAATATGAGCGCTGTCACCGTTGTGCAAATGAAGATGTTCTCCAGCCAGGATGACTTTTCCTTCAGGAAAAGCGACGCTATTATCTTTACTATTATGGGAACTACGGCAAATATTATGGATCCCTCCACCGACGTAGCGTAAAAGAGCCCCGCCACCTGGAAAGCCATGAATCCCACATAGAAAACCGCCGTCAGGAAGAGCTTTCCCTTGGGCTTGCGCCGTATATCTATCTTCACCGCCTTCATCACCAGCAGGATGATCACTGCCGCCAGTGCGAAATCATAACGATAACACAACAGGCTGAGTCCATCGGTATATTGCTGACATATCTTTATCCCCAGGAACGAAAACCCCACCAGTACAGAAAAAAATATGGCAGCTATATATCCTTTTCTCCTGTCTGTATCATTCTGCAGCATGAACAATATATTCCTTTCTCCAGCTGAAAATCAAAGAACTCCACGTCATCTCTCCCCAGTACTTCTGTCCCCTTCATTATTTCCTCAAGCCCCAGCCCCGTATACTTGGAATAAGCTTCTTTTCTGGCCCACAGGCGAAAAAAGCCATCTGCTCCCGCCTCCTGTACGAACCTCTGCTCCCGGGCCGTGAAATAACGACGGCTTATTTTCTCCACCGCTGTTTCCCGCTCTTCCTGTACGTCTACACCTGCCGGCCGGTCTGCTATGAGGCAAAGAAAATACCTGCCGCTGTGACTGACCGACACATGAATCTCTCCGCCAGCGCCGCAATCCTCGCCGCAGCCCTCGCCGCAGCCTCTGTCACGATTCCTGATGTACGGCTTCCCTCTGTCAGTCCTCTCCACCTGATACCGTCCCAGTCCGCTTGCTTCCAGTGACATGACGATCAATGCATCTGTCAGCTCCCGGCCCGTGATACCGGCAATGACGTCCCTGTAATCCTCATATACATATAATTCCATATCCTTCACATTTTCACAATGCTCAAAAAAGGCGGAACACAATGTTTCCGCCAAAACTTTCCTCAATTGTTCCGTCCAAAACGCTCTCTCACTTATCGGCTTTCCCGTGCTCCTCACCGTCGGCTTCACTTTCTCTGAGCCTCTCGATTATCCTTCTGTATCCGTCGGCTCCATACACGAGGCACTTGTTTATCCTGCTTATAGTAGCCGTAGATGCCTTGGTGATGCTCTCGATCTCGCTGTAAGTCTTGTCCTCCGAAAGAAGTCTGGCCACCTGAAGCCTCTGCGCTATGGAGTGTATCTCATTTATCGTACATATATCCTCAAAGAATCTATAGCAGTCCTCTTCGTTCTCCAGCAGCAGTATCGCCTTGAAAAGCTCGTCTATATCATCCCTCTTGAACTTGGAATCGTACGCCATGCAATACTCCTTTCGCCCATAATACCCCGCATCCGGACTCCATCTGTGCCCTGCAAGGCGTGATATCAAAGGTCCGGATCGGGTGCTGTAATTACATGTAAATTATATCATCTGCCGGATAACCAGTCAACCGGCTTTGAAGCGCGGAGTTTCATTCCTTCCGCAGTATGTTCGGCAGACGAAAGAATAAAAATACCTACATTTCCAAAAAAATGAGAAATGTAGGTAAAATCCAATAGGCTTGAATATACTTGACCTTTTCAGTACAGCGCAAAATCAAAGTTTTATGACGCATGAGCAAGTATCCAGCTGAAATAGACTCCACAATCATTGAAATTTTTAACTACATTTAGCGAAAAAATCAAAATGTAGCTAAAAAATCGAAAAACGGAAAGTCAGAAAACAGAAAATCGTTAAAACAGACTCAGTGCTTCATCCAGCTGCGCATCCTCGCCGGAATTTTCCTCGTTGGCTACCTGATGATCAGGAGTCACGCCCTTCTCGTTTATGGCGTTGCCATCCGGTGAAAAGTACTGCATGATAGTCAGCTTCAGCGCTGAACCATCCTCCAGCTGAGCTGTGGACTGTATGACACCTTTACCGTAAGTCGTCTGTCCCACTATCTCAAAACCGTTGTCCTGAAGGGCTGCAGCCAATATCTCAGAAGCGCTGGCGCTGTTCTCGTTGACCAGTACCACGGTCTTCAGATCCGTTTTGCCGTCCTTGGCATCGTAATCCGTCCTGTTGCCGTCTCTGTCCTCCACGTATACGACTACACCTTCGTCCAGAAATTCATCGGCCACCTGGACACACGCGTCTACCAGTCCGCCGCCATTATCCCTCAGATCCAGCACCAGGCCCTGTGCCCCATCTTCCTCCAGCTCCTTGAGCGCCTGGGAAAAGTCTTCGCCGGTGGTCTCTATAAAGGAGCTTATGCTTATATACCCGATGTTGCCGTCAAGCATCCTGTGTTTCACGCTGTGCTGAGTTATCTTCTCCCTTGTCATGGTCACGCTTTTTTCTTCACCGTCTCGTATATATGTTATCTCTATCTCGGAGCCTTCTTCACCTCTGATGGCGTTGCCGATGACATCCAGATCGCTGTACTCCTGTCCGTCTACCGTCTTGATGATATCACCTTCCCTGATGCCCACGTCCGCCGCAGGGGAATCATCTGTCACTGATACTACCACGAAGTTGCCGTCCTCGTCCTGAGTGAAAGTTATCCCTACGCCCGAATATTCTCCCGTGGCAGTGGCGACCCACGTCTCATATTCCTCAGCCGTCATATACGAAGAGTACGGGTCATTGAGTCCCGCTACCAGACCCTTGTACGCTCCTTCCATCATGGCGTCCTCGTCCACCTCTTTGTAAAACGAGCTGGTTATTGTGTCATACAGCTGATCCAGTTTGCCGTATCGCTCATAGACTTCAGACATGTCGTCGTACTGGCTCTTTGAAACCTTCACATATCCCAGAGCCCCGTTGAATACAGCAGCGCACGCTCCGCCTGTCACCGCCGCCCCGGCCAGAAAGGCCGCCACCACATATATCACCAGTCTTTTCTTTTTTATCTCCATCACATTATCTCCTCGACAATAAACTGTGCGCTCTCGCGTCCCATCCACTCCTTGAGGCTGACCGTCCCCACCAGATCCACAGATCTTCCCGACGTAAGAGCCTCCTTTTCTTCCTGCGCTTTCCTGAACAATATGCACTCGGCCATCCGGCCGTCTGCGTCAACTGCTTTGAAAGCCGCATGAGTTTCTCCTTCTCCCATAAATCTCACATGCTGCAATATCACTCCATCCATCATGAAAAGAGGTCTGGGATTATCCTTACCGAAGGGCTGCAGCCGTTCCAGCTCTCTGGCCAGCTCTACAGTCACCTCCGCGGGAGCCAGTTCAGCCTCCCATGAGATGTCCCTTTCCATGAAATAAGGATCCGCCTCCTCCAGCGATCTTATCTCTTCATCCAATACTCGTCTGAGCTGCGGCAGATTTTCCTCTTTCATCAGGAACCCACAGGCGCTCCTGTGGCCTCCGAATCTCAGGAAAAGCTCATCGTGCTTCTTCAGCAGCACGAAGATATCCACATTCTCTATACTTCTTCCCGTCCCCTTGAGACAGCCTTCTCCCGAAGGAGTCACGATGATGACAGGTCTGTTCTCCGTATCCTTTATCTTGCCTGCGACTATTCCCGCGATCCCTTCATGGATATCCTCTGTACGCAAAACAATGAACCTTTCGTCTCCCGTGACCATTTCCATACACCTGCTATACGCTTCTTCCTGAGCTTTCTTTCGCTTGCTGTTGAGGGCAACCAGTCTTTTCACCCGTTCTTCCATCAAACAGCTGTCATCGGAAAGGAAAAGCTCCGCCGCCTCCCGGGCGCTGGCCATCCTTCCTGCCGCGTTGATATGAGGCGCTATACCGAAGGCGATGCTTTCCGATGTCACTGTCTTCAGCGATATGGCCTCTGTCAGCATCTTCAGCGATTTTCGTCTTCCTTTGTTTATCCTGTCCAGACCATACTTGACTATAGTCCTGTTTTCGTCTATGAGGGACACTATATCGCCCACCGTGCCGATGGCCGTCATATCCAGAACATCGTTGATGACGCTCTTTGGAAAACCCTTGCGGCGGCATATGGCCTGCACCATCTTGAAAGCGACCCCACAGCCTGCCAGCTCCTTGAAAGGATAGCCGCAGCCTGGCTGTTTTGGATTTATCAGTATGCAATCGGCTTTCACATCCTCCACATTGTGATGATCGGTCACTATCACCTTCATCCCCAGCGCCTTGGCGTATTCCACCTCGTCATAAGAAACGCTGCCGCAGTCTACTGTGACGAGCAGGTCTGTACCGGCTCTCCTTATCTCCGCTATTGCGTCCATGTTGAGGCCATAGCCTTCGTCAAACCTTGATGGGATATAATATGTAAAGTTATCGGTAAGCATGCTCAGGATACGCGACAACACGCATATGGACGTGACTCCATCGGCATCATAATCACCATATATGCATATCCGATGTCCCGCTTCCGCCTCCGATAACAATAAATCCACTCCCGCTTCCATGTTCAGAAGCAGGAATGGATCGTATGTTCTCTGAGGCCGGTCAGACAGGAACTCGGAGATATCTTCCTGTGAAACTATCCCTCTCTCCCGAAGGATCCTCTCTGTTATCTCTCTCGCTGTCTTCATTTGCTGTTTCTGTTCCGCCCTTCCTGTCGTCTTTTTTACAGTATGTAATCCAGCGGATCCTGACGAACGCCGTCTATCATCACCTCGAAATGGCAGTGAGGCCCCGTCGAATATCCTGTAGAACCGACATATGCTATAGTCTGACCTCGTGATACGCTCTGTCCGACACTCACATTGAGCCTGGAGTTATGGCCGTACAATGTCACTACTCCGCCACCGTGGTCTATCTGGACACAGTATCCGTATCCTCCGTACCATCCGGCATATATGACTCTCCCTGAATTTGCCGCCACTACTGGCACTCCCGAAGGCGCTCCGATATCCACGCCCGTATGTCCTCGGCCTACACCGAAAATAGGGTGTGTCCTCCATCCGAAGATAGAGGTGATATTACTTGTTCCCACGCTGGGAACAGGCCATGCCATAGATCCGCCAAGGCTGCCGGAGCCTCCGGAGCTGTCGTCACTGGAACTGCTGGGGTCGTCATCTCCCACATATGTGGAATCGCTGCTGGAACTTCCGTTTTGTATCGCGTTCTGAGCCATGGCTTCCGCATCAGCCTTCAGCGCGTTCAGCATGGCTTCCGTCTCCTCATTGGAGGAGGCGATCTCTTCCTTCTGTGCCGTCACCGTAGCCCTGCTCTTCTCCAGCTGAGCCTTCTGCTCCTCCGCTACAGACTTGGATTTGTTGAGCTCCGCCTGGAGCGTCTCTACTTCCTTTTTCTTCGCGTCTATCTCATCATATGCCTTTTCCAGCCCGTTAAGGACTTCCTTATCGCTGGAATATATCATCTCTACCATGTTCAAATTATTGAGAAATTCGGAAAAGCTGCCGGAATCCAACAAGACATCGATGAATCCCACAGTCCCGTTCTTGTACATGGTCCTCAGCCTGCTTCCCAGATTTTCATTCTGGACGCTGACCTTTGCCTGAGCTTCTTCCAGCTCGCCTTCCAGGGTCTTCAGCTGAGCCTCCCCTTCAGTTATGGCTGAATCCAGCTGTTCGATACTGCTCTGCATACTTTCGATGCTTTCTTCCAGCTCCAGCATTTGAGAAGCCAGGCTTCCCTCCTTGCTCCTGCCTTCCGACAGCTGCGCTTCTTTCTCCTTTATTTCCTGCCTTATCTCACTGAGCGACGCCGCGCTGACCAGTGATGTCTCCATACACATCATCGCTGCCATCAGCACCGCCATTATGATAACTATTCGCTTTCTCTTCACTGTATCTTCTCCCCAAACTTGTAGAAAATCCTCTCCGTCATGAACTTGTTATCCTGCTCTTTTCATTTCCCTGTTTAGGTCACATATGGATATGGATCCACATAGGAGCCGTTGAGACGCACTTCAAAGTGAAGGTGCGGCCCCGTGGAGTTGCCCGTGCTGCCCACCGCCGCTATAGTCTCGCCACGCGATACTGTCTGTCCCGCGCTGACATAAAGAGCAGAGCAGTGACCATACAGCGTCATCACTCCACCGCCGTGGTCGATGATAACGCATAGTCCGTATCCTCCGTTCCATCCCGCAGAATAAACGGTCCCGCCATTTGCCGCTACGATAGAGCTTCCCGAAGACGCTCCTATATCGAGCCCTGTATGGTACTTACTGTAACCATATATAGGATGGATCCTGTATCCGAAATAAGATGTGATGTTGCTCAGTCCCACGCTAGGCAACGGCCATGCCATCTGACCTCCCAGATATGTAGAGTCGCTGCTGGAGCTTCCCTGACTGGCCAGCTCCTGCGTCAGCTTATCGGCGTCGGCCTGCAGCTCATCTATCATCTTTTCAGTTTCTTCGTTGGAGGCGGCTATCTCAGCCTTTTCCGCCTCTACCACTTCTTTGGACTTATTGAGTTCGGCCTGGAGGGTCTCCACCTCTTCTTTTTTCTTCTCCACCTCGTCATAAGCAGTTTCCAGATCGCTGAGCACCTCCCTGTCGCTGGAGTATATCAGCTCTACCATATCCAGGTTGTTGAGGAATTCGGAGAAGCTTCCGGAATCCAGCAGGACATCGATGAATCCCACCGTACCGTTTTTATACATGGCCCTCAGCCTGCTGTTGAGATTCTCAGTCTGAGTCTCCACCTCTTTCTCGGCCTGAACCAGCTCATCCTCCAGTACTGCCAGCTTGTCCTCGTTTTCGGATATTGCCTGCTCCAGTTCGTTGAGCTGTGAGCTGAGACTCTCTTCCTGTTCCCTGCCTTCTTCCAGCTCACTCTGCTTTTCGCTTATCTGATCTCTCAGTTCGCTCAGTGACGCGGCTGACGCCGTCACCGTAGTGACACCCAATGTCACAGCAAGAGCTACCGCCACAGTTATGATAGTCTTCTTCCTTTTCAAATCCTGATACCTCCATATTCTTTCGGTTACTACGCGTCCAGGAACTTTCTCATGGATATGATACTTCCGCAGGCCCCGATGCTTATGCCGAGAGCCAGGAATATCCATACGAAGTTATAGACCAGGAATCCTACAGGGACCATAGGCATCGACATCACCGACAGCAACTGGTTCCCCACCACGTCGATTATCTTATCGTATACCAGCGCCGAAAGCCCGATCGAGATACCGGCTGATATTATGCCTATTATTATTCCCTCCGCCAGAAACGGTCCTCTTATGAACCAGTTGGTGGCGCCTACATATTTCATTATGCTTATCTCGCTGGCCCTGTTGAATACCGTAAGCTTGATGGTGTTGGACACAACGACGATAGAAACTATTATCAGGAATACCATAACGATTATGGCAGCTATCTGGATATACCTGGTGGCGCTCAGCAGCTTGTCCACCGTATCCTTATAAAACTGTACATCTTCTATACCGTCATAGGTAGCAGCCTTTTCGGCGATGCTCTCTGCCTGCTCCAGGTCATCTATCATCACCACTACCGAGTTTGGCAGCGGGTTCTCCTGAAGGCTGTCGAGAAGGTATCCGTTTTCCCCCCACCGGGTCCTGAATTCCTCCATAGCCTCTTCTTTCGTCTTGTAGTAAGCCTCCTGAACGCCATTTTCCTGCTCAATATCGGCGATTATCTCATCGGCCTGCTCCTCTGTCGTCTCGTCAGCCAGATATATCTCGATAGAGTCGTAATCCTGCTGTATCGACTGCGCCGCAGTATTGACGTTTATCACCAGGATGAAGAACAGGCTCAGTATCAGCAGCATGGCCGTGATGGCGAATATGGATGCCACAGTCATTGCTCTGTTCCTCAGCACCTGCTTGAAAGCCTGCTTCAGCGTGTAGAAAAACCGTTTTATAACCAAGTGTCATCGCCTCCTCTCCTGAATCTGGAGCGGAACGTACGCTTGCTCTGTATCGTATCGTCAGTCATTTCCATGTCGGCCAGCGCCTCCTCATATCCGTAAGCACCGAACTCATCTCTGACGATACGGCCTTTTTCTATGGCTATAACGCGTTTTCCCATCTTGTCTACTATATCCTTGGCGTGGGTCACCATCAGTATGGTCGTCCCACGCATATTTATCTGATCCAGAAGCTGCATTATCTCCCATGCCGTGTCGGGATCCAGGTTTCCCGTAGGCTCGTCAGCTATCAGTATCCTTGGCTTGTTGACTATAGCCCTGGCAATGGCCACTCTCTGCTGCTCGCCCGCCGAAAGCTCATCGGGGTACTTGTCCGCCTTTGAGGCTATTCCCACCATGCTCAGCACCTGTGGCACGTATTTCTTTATGATCTTCTTTGGCTGATGTATTATTTCCATCGCAAAGGCCACATTCTCATACACAGTCTTTTTCGGCAGGAGTCTGAAATCCTGGAAAACTATGCCGATGTTCCTCCTCAGCTTAGGCACCTGTCTGTTGGAAAGGGTGGTTATCTCGTTTCCTCTGACCTTGATGCTTCCGGAATCGGCGTCTATCTCCTTCAATATCAGCTTGATAAAAGTCGACTTCCCCGCTCCGCTGGGTCCTACGAGAAATACGAAATCCCCTTTGTTTATCCTGACGGAGACCTTTTCTATCCCCACATTGGACTTATAATATTTCGTAACATTGTTGAATACAATCATATGTTGTTTTTGTCCCCCTTGATATCGCAAAACATACATTATGATTTTACTATAGCCATGGCTCTTTTTCAATATTTTATGGGGAAATATGCCTTCTGTTATTTAACTTTGGCGCATTTTGGTGAAGGTTTTGTGAAAGCGGTGTCAATACTGGATGCGAAGCTCTATCGTGTCCGGAAGAGCCTTGAGATCAGTCTTCACCACCTGTACAGGATAAGTTATTATCTGTGATATCGCGGTCTCCTTCTCCGGATCTTCAAAGAGCGCGTAGACGATGAGATTTTCCTTCCCGTTTTTCTCCTCTAATGCCATCCTGTCTATGGACACATTGAACCCCGACGTAGGCTTCTCTCCTCTTGTTACTATCACATAGATATCATTATCCACTGCACAGGCCAAAGCTCTTTCCAGCGTCCTGTATTCAGGGATTATATCGGCCGTGATGGTCTCCGGCATTTCCTCATCGCCGACTTGACTGAATTCCACCGGATCATCACCGCTCAGCATGCTGACGGCGCCAATGGCGATACCTGCCGCTACCACCGCAAAAGCTGCCAGCACCATTATTTTTCTGGCGCCCCGTGTCTTTTCATCCTTATTCATGTTGAAACCGAATTTTTTCAAAACAAAAACTCCTTTCTCCGTGATCTTCTATTTAGAATCTATTACGGAAAAAGGAGTTTATGACTCTATTGTTCCATCAAAGCACCGACTTTACAGCCGCCACGATATCAGCCGCCGTCATACCGTACTTCTTTCTCAGTTCGTCAGGCTTGCCCGACTCTCCGTATGTATCATGCTGGCCCACCATGGCCATCTTCACCGGCGCGTTCTTCACCACCACTTCTGCCACGGCGCTTCCCAGTCCGCCTATGACGGAATGTTCCTCGGCTGTGACAATGGCCTTCGTCTCCTGAGCAGCCCTGATGATAGTCTCCTCGTCCAGCGGCTTCACAGTATGTATGTCTATTACCCTGACATCTATACCTTCCTCCGCCAGCCTTCCGGCAGCTTCGACCGCATCGCTGACCATTATCCCGGTAGCGATGACTGTCACGTCTTTTCCGTCTCTGACGGTGTTGGCCCTGCCGAGGATTATCTCGTCGTCATCACCATAGAAAACAGGCACTGCGGCACGCCCCAGCCTGATATAGCACGGGCCGTCCATTTCCACGGCCTGAGTCAGCAGTCTGGCAGCAGAGACTCCGTCGGACGGGTTTATCACCGTCATGCCGGGGATGGTCCTCATGAGCGCTATGTCCTCGAATGTCTGGTGGCTGGCGCCGTCCTCCCCTACGGTTATCCCCGCATGGGTGGCGCAGATCTTCACGTTGGCTCTCGTATATCCTATGGAATTCCTTATTATCTCAAAAGCCCTGCCTGCCGCGAACATGGCGAAGGTGCTGGCACAGACCGTCTTTCCCGAAAGGGCCAGTCCTGCCGCTGCGCCATACATGTTCTGCTCGGCGATACCCATGTTGAAGAACCTGTCGGGATATGCCTTGGCGAATCCCGCCGTCTTAGTGGAACCGGAAAGATCCGCGTCCATGACGACCAGCTCCGGATGTGTCTTTCCCAGCTCTATGAGGGTCTTTCCGTAAGCCTCTCTCGTAGCCATTTTATCTGCCATTATATCGCACCTCCCAATTCTTTCAATGCCTGCTCCGTCTGCTCATCGTCAGGGGCTTTGCCGTGCCACCCGGCGTTGTTTTCCATGAAGGACACGCCCTTGCCCTTGACTGTCTCAGCGATTATCATGGTCGGCCTTCCCTTGCTGTCCCTGGCCTTCTTGAAAGCGTCCAGTATCTGTCCGAAGTCGTGACCGTCTATCTGCAGCACGTTCCAGCCGAAAGCCTCGAACTTCTCCGCCACAGGCATGATGGACATGACATCCTCATTCTTTCCGTCTATCTGCAGGCCGTTATGATCGACGATACCCACCAGGTTGTCCAGCTTGTAATGGGCCGCCGACATGGCTGCTTCCCACACGATACCTTCCTGCAATTCCCCGTCTCCCAGCAGCACGTATATCCTGCCGGCGTCACCGTTCAGCTTGTTTGCCATCGCCATGCCACCTGCCGCCGAGAATCCCTGACCCAGGGAACCTGTGGACATCTCGATGCCCGGTACCTTGTGCATGTCAGGATGTCCCTGGAACTTAGATCCCAGCTTTCTCAGTGTCATCACATCCTCCATCGGAAAATACCCTCTGACTGCCAGAGCCGCGTACTGGGCCGGTCCGGCATGCCCTTTGGAAAGTATGAGCTTGTCCCTGCCCTCCATCTCGGGATCTTTCGGATCCACGTTCATCTCATCGAAATAAAGGGCCGTCACGATATCAGCCGCCGAAAGAGAACCACCCGGATGTCCTGATCCGGCGTTATGTATGGCCTCTATTATCCCTGTCCTGACCTCTCTGGCCTTCTGCTCCAAAGCTTTTAACTCCATTGCTTCCTCCACTCCATATATACTATAACTTCGATCCAACAGGACCATGCGGCCCGCGTACCGTTGTCACGCGCTGCTTCCGCCTGTCCGTTCCTCACATATATTTTTCCTTATATTCATCTGAATGTTCGATAAGACATATCCTCACTCCCGATGGATCCAAAACAAAGGCCATCCTCCCAACGGTAGTAGCTACCGCCGGGCCTGTGGGCTCATATCCGTGCTCCCGCAGCGTCCTTATCATTTCATCCAGATCATCCACATCAGTCCCGACAGAATAGAGCCCCACATCGTAACGCTCATTCTCGATGAGTTCCACGCTGGCGCCGCCGTCGCTTTTCATGATAGTTATGGATCCTCCGTCGGGAGTATCAACGTGATAGCTTTCCCTGAATCCAAGGATGTCCCTGTAAAACTCGACAGACTTCTCCATATCCTTCACTATCATCGTAGAATACTGTACACTGACTTTCATGCTTTCCTCCCTTCCATCAAAACATATATGTAAAGGGGCTGAATGCCCAGCCCCTTCTTTACATCAGAAAAATGAATTTTCGTCTATCCCCAGACTTATGCTGAGGGCCTCATCCACTTCCGGTAATCGGGTCTTGTCGATCGTTCCGATTCTTTCCTTGAGTCTTTTCTTATCTATGGTTCTGAGTTGTTCCAGCAATACTGTTGAATCCTTCGATAAGCCGTTTCCGCCCGCCGCTATGGCCACATGGGTCGGAAGATCGGCCTTGTTCTGTCTCGATGTGATGGCCGCCACTATTATTGTCGGGCTGTACTTGTTCCCCACATCGTTCTGTACAACCAGGACCGGCCTTACGCCGCCCTGCTCGGAGCCCATTACCGGACTTAGATCAGCGAAGTAAAGATCTCCCTTCCTGATACTCAAAGTCCTCACACTCCTATATGATCACCGCCGCACAGCTCACGCAGCTCGCTCGACTTGCCTGGTCTGCATGTCGAGCGCAGCCCGAACGCCTCCGCGCGGCATCATCTTCCTACTATTTTCTTGAAAGCTGCCGGCAGCGCTTCCTCTATATCGACAGAAGTCATCCCCCACTGGCCCTGGCGTTTCTCGGCGATATCGCCGGCCATGCCGTGGATGAAAGCGCCCGTCTTGGCAGCATCGAAGGCATCCACTCCGGAAGCCGCGATGGCTGCGATGACTCCGGTAAGCACGTCTCCGCTGCCGCCCGTCGCCATTCCCGGATTGCCTGTGGTATTAATATATGTGCCTCTGCCCTCGAAGGTCACCAGCGTCCCCGAGCCCTTCAACAGGACGATGGACGAAAGTCTCTTCGCCAGGATCTCTGCGGCGTACACCCGTCCCAGCGTCTTCACGTCCCTCTCTCCCAGAGCCGCCAGCAGCCTGTCCGCCTCACCCGGATGAGGCGTCAGCACAGTCGGACTTTTCCTTTCCTTTATAGTCGTCAGACCTTCGTCGAACCTGCAGAAGGAATTCAGTCCGTCGGCATCAAGGACTACAGGCCCGTCGTAATCGTTAAGTATTCGTCTTATCAGCAGATAACTCTTCTCATCAACTCCCATTCCCGGCCCCGCAGCTATCGCTCCGTAAATATCGAGAGACCGTGGGGAAAACTCCTCGGAAACACTCATATCAGCAGCGCTGACGCACGTAGCCTGAGGCACCGCAGTCTGGACTATCGTAAACAGCTCCGGCGGCAGCGCCACCTTCACCAGACCGGCCCCCGACTTCAGCGCTCCCCTGGCCGAAAGCACCGCGGCTCCTGCCATTCCTACGCTTCCCGCCAGGATGAGGACACGTCCGCACTGACCCTTATGTATTTCTCTGGGCCTTTCCTTGATTACAGTATTGACATATTCAAACGTGATTAAACCTGCATTTTCCATGATTTTTCCATTACCCCCTGCCAGGCGCGCCATTCCGCCCGCGCCATCCCATTACGCAACTCATTATACCATACCAGCGGGCTGTTTCAAAGAAAACATCCGGTGAAAAATCTCCGCACCTTCTCATCCTTTCCCGTAACGGCACGCCGGTCAGCCTCCCGCGGGTTCAGAATATCGCGACCCCGCTCAAAATCACAACTCGCGATAAAATCCACCGGTTTTACCGCCTTTTCCCCAATCGAAATATCGCCACTCAACATAAAATCATCATCCGCGATACTATTTTACCATTTTTTAGGAAAATAATATCGCAAGTCAGATCAGCAAAGGGGTTCTGCGATATTCTGTCTGTCGGAGCCTCGAAAAATCGCCCGTTTTTATCGCAGCCCTTGCCATTTCAGTAAGGGTCAAAACATAGGCACAAGGTAAAACAATCCCCTTGTTCACAGAGATGTGAACAAGGGGACTTTTTCTTTATTCGTTTTCTTTTCTTCT
>JABLTR010076052.1_pt1 | contig 40794 bp, 39 predicted proteins | sample 7160071 | NCBI WGS metagenome assembly JABLTR01 (sample SAMN14651230, study PRJNA627086) | human gut metagenome | isolation source: feces | host: Homo sapiens | reverse complement strand
CGGGGGATTCCAAAGGGCGCAGCCCTTGGCGCGCCTTTGGTGACTTTCCCCGCGACGGGAAAGTCACCCGGGGTGGAGGGGCGGAGCGCCCTCCTGGTGGGTGCAGGGACTACCGTCCTGCATAAATCCCCCGGGGTTGGAGGGGTGAGGCCCTTCGCATAAAATTATTTTTCCGCCGACCTGCTGAGCAAACCGGCCAGCAGCGCGGCGACAATGGCGACGGTGATGCCGCCGGCGCTGGCGGTCAATCCGCCGGTCAGCGCGCCGAAAAAGCCGTCGGTGGCTACCGCCTCCCGCACGCCTTTGGCCAGCGTCGCGCCGAAGCCGGTCAGGGGGACGGTCGCGCCCGCGCCGGCGAAGTCGATCAGCGGCTGGTAGAGCCCGATGCCGCCGAGGATGACGCCGATCACCACAAAGGAAACGAGGATGCGCGCGGGGGTGAGTTTGGTGTAGTCGATCAGCACCTGGCCGATGGCACAGATGATGCCGCCCACCACAAAGGCTTTGATCAGCATGGCAATATCCATCACAATCCCTCCTTTACATCTGCTCGGGGCTGTTTGGCTGGTCGGAAAGGTGCAGCAGGTGGGCGATGCCGGGGATGCTCTCCCCCTGCTGGACGCTGGTAGGACTCATCAGCGCGCCGGTCGCCAGAAACAGCACATTTTTCAGCCGGTGACAGGCAATCTGCGGCAGGATAAACGAGCAGAGCACCGAGGCCGCGCACCCGCAGCCCGAGCCGCCCGCATGGACGTCCTGCGTCAGCCGGTCATAGATCATCAGCCCGCAGTCGTTGTGGACTTTGGCCATCGGGTAGCCCTCGGCCTGCATCAGCCGTTCCAGCAGGCGGCTGCCGACAAAGCCGAGGTCACCGGTCAGGATCAGGTCAAAGTCCTCCGGCTTATGGCCGGTGTCGGCAAAGTACTGGCAGAGGGTCTGTGCGGCGGCGGGGGCCATCGCCGCGCCCATATTGTTGATGTCGGTGATGCCGAGGTCCGCCACCGTCCCCACCGTCACGGCGCGCACAAAGGGCGGCTGTCCATTCTGGCCGACCACGCACGCGCCCGAGCCGGTGACCGTCCACTGGGCGGTGGGAGTGCGCTGCCCGCCGTATTCCAGCGGGAAGCGGAACTGCCGCTCGGCCGAGCAGAAGTGGGAGGAGGTGACCGCCAGGCATTGCCGCGCAAGCCCCGCGTCCACAAACATCCCGGCAAGGCAGAGACTTTCCGCCATGGTGGAGCAGGCGCCGTACAGCCCGAAGAAGGGGATTGCCATCTCGCGGGAGGCATAGGCCGAGCTGATGCACTGGTTGAGCAGGTCTCCGGCAAACAGAAAGTCGATCTGCTCCTTTTGCACACCGCACTTTTGCAGCGCCAGGTGGATGGCCTTCTGCTGCATCAGTGTCTCGGCCTTTTCCCAGGTTTTTTCGCCGAAGGAGGAGTCGTCGGAGAGATAGTCGAAATAGTCTGCCAGCGGGCCCTCCTTCTCCTTTTTGGCCCCCACCGCGGCAAAGCCCAGCACGCTGGGCGAGGAGGTGAGCTGCAGGGTTTTGGTTCCGATTCGTTTTGCCATTCCTTCACCCCCTAACCGAGCAGGAACAGGAGGATGCCGTAGATCACCGAGGCGCTGATGCCGTAGACGATGACCGGTCCGGCGATGGAGAACATCTTGGCCCCCAGCCCCAGAATGTAGCCTTCGGTTTTAAACTCCATCGCCGCGCTGACCATCGAGTTGGCAAAGCCGGTGATGGGCACCAGCGTCCCCGCCCCGGCGTGCTTGGCGATATCGTCGTAGATGTTGAGCCCCGTCAGAATGGCGGAGAGCACCACCAGGCACAGCGAGGCGAACACCGGCGCCAGCTCCCCGGCGCCGCGGCCCTCAAAAAAGAAGATGAGCAGCTGGCCGATGGCGCAGACAGCGCCGCCAAAAAGAAAAGCCTTCAAAATGTTGACCGGCCCTCTGGAGCGGGGGGACTCCTGCTGGGCCCACAAAGCGTATTCCTGTTTTGTCATCTGGAAGAAACTCCTTTCAAACAGCATTTGTGCTGAAATTTGAAAAAATTGATTGTATCTTTTGCTCAATTCATGTATAGTTATAGTATGTGCCGCAGGCAGCGGGCTTTAAACCGGCAGGAAAAAATTGGATTTTTTGCCGCCTGCGCCAGAAACCAGAGGACAATTTGTGCGTGAAAAAGGAAAGGCAGGAGGAGAAAATGGTTGATTTTCTGCGCCGCAGCTGGGCAGTTGTGGACCTGGACTGCATCGATTACAACATTCGTTCCATCAAGGCAAAGCTCAGACCGGGCTGTATGATTATGGGCGTGGTCAAGGCGGACGCCTACGGACACGGAGACAAATATATTGCGGACGAGCTGGTGCGGCTGGGGGTCAACTGGTTTGCGGTGTCCAATCTCAACGAGGCGATGTCGCTGCGCACCCAGGGGATCTATCACCCCATCCTGATTTTGGGCACCACCCCGCCCAACAAGGCCAAGGAGCTGTGCGAGTACAACATTACCCAGGCGGTGTTCTCGCTGGAATATGCCAGAAAGCTGCAGCAGCAGGCACAGCACGCCGGGGTCACGGTGGCCTGTCACATCAAGGTGGACACCGGCATGGGCCGCATCGGCTTTGAGGCCGAGCAGGACCTGCGCCAGGCCGTCGAGGAGATTGCCGAGGTGTGCCAGTTCCCCAACCTGCGCTGCGACGGTATCTTCACCCACTTCTCCAGCGCGGACGAGTACAACGAGGAGTCGATTGCCTACACCCGCCGGCAGTATGAGCTGTTCATGCAGACCTGCGACGAGCTGCAGCGGCTGGGCGTCCACTTTGCCATCCGGCACTGCTGCAATAGCGGCGGCATTGTCAACTACCCGGAGTACCATCTGGACATGGTGCGGGCGGGCATTTTGATCTATGGGCTGGTGCCGGACAAGGCCTGCGAGGACAAGATTGACCTCAAACCCGCCATGCAGCTGCACTCGGTGATTTCGATGATTAAGGAGGTCAAGGCCGGGGCCAAGCTCAGCTATGGCCGCACCTTCACCGCCGACCACGACATGCGCATCGCCACCGTGCCGATCGGCTACGCCGACGGATACCACCGCAGCCTTTCCAACCGGGGCAGAATGCTGGTGAACGGGCAGTTTGCCAACATTGTGGGCCGGGTCTGCATGGACCAGCTGATGCTGGACGTCACCGGCATCCCCGACCTGAGCGACGGCGAGCAGATCACCATTGTGGGGGAGGAAAACGGCAAGCGCATCACGATGGAGGAGATTGCCGCGATGACCGACACGGTGCACTATGAGGTGATGTGCGTCATCGGCAAGCGGGTGCCGCGGGTTTACCGCCGCAACGGCAAGGATATTGGCGTCGTCGATTATATAAGACACATTGTCGATTAGGGTTTTGCGAGGGGCCGCACCTCCGGTGCGCCCCTCTGCACTCCCCTTGCGAGGAGGGGCTGCGCCCCATCCTCTGCACTCCTCCCCATGGCGGGGCTTCCAGCCCCGGACCCTGGGTGACTTTCTTATGAGAAGAAAGTCACCAAAGACTCACCAGGGACCTCCTGGTCCCTGGACCCCCGGCGAAGGGGGCCTCGCCCCCTTTGATCCCCCGGCCCTGTGCCCTAGCGGTATTGATTGAGGGGGGATAGGGCCTGGGGCATCCTCGGAGGGCGGCGCGGCAGCGCGGGGCGATTAGGGGGCAGTTCACATTTCCTTCAATCGATGCCCCACAATTCAGTGAAACGAAGGTCTAAACTCTTTTCTCTACTATCTATATACTCTATTCCTTTTCTTATAAAAGTTCGTTTCTTTCGTTTCATATAGCCAACAAACGGCTTAACTAAGCCACTTTTTGATGAAACGAACCTTGAAACGAACGTGAAACCAACTTGAAACGAACCGGCTTTTTTGCCTTTCATCGTGAAGTCTGCGTGAACTTTTGTTCTGCAAATTCCCTCCCACGGACTTCGTTTCATGCCTTCGTTTCAATTTCGTTTCATCTCTCCCTTCACCTATACCCCGAATCGCCCTAAAAGTTGCACCCAAACGTGCAACCGAGCCACGGATGAACAGCACAAAGTGTTTCCTCTATGGAGCCAAAGGCAAAAGTAAAGACCGATTCGCCCAAAATCTCAAAGTGGCAAATCGGTCTTTTTCTGTGGTAGAAACCCTTTCTGGGGGGGAGCAGCAAGCGCATACATGCGCGCGCTGCTGGGGGGATGATAATGCCCCCCAAGGGGAGTACCCAGAGGGGTGCCTCTCTGGGAGATTCCTTGGTGACTTTCTCATCGGGGAGAAAGTCACCCGGGGCACGGGGCTGGAAGCCCCGCCAAGGGGAGGAGTGCAGAGGACGGGGCGCAGCCCCTCCTCGCATCGGTGGGTGCAGGCACTATGTCCTTGCATAAATCCCCGGGGGCCGTAGCCCCCCAAAATTTAAAAAAACTCCTCCGCCAACGCAGTAAACGCCGGCATCGACCGCAGAATCTGCTCCTTGGAAACGCAGTAGGACAGCCGGAAATGCCCCGGCCCGGCAAAGGACGACCCCGGCACCAGCAGGATGTTGTGCTTCTTCGCCGCCTCGCAGAAGGCCTTCTCGTCGGCAATCGGGGACTTCGGGAACAGATAAAACGCTCCCTGCGGCTTGACGCAGGAGAAGCCGAGCCTGGTCAGATGGTTGTAGATCAGGTCGCGGTTCTCGCGGTAGATCTGGACGTCCACCTCGGCCCCCAGCGTGCGCGCGACGACCTTCTGGAACAGCGACGGCGCGTTGACAAAGCCCAGGATGCGGGTGGCCACATTCAGCGAGGAGAGGATGTCCTCGTAGTCGTCCATCCGGTTGTTGACCGCGATGTAGCCGATGCGCTCGCCCGGCAGCGAGAGCGATTTGCTGTAGGAGTAGCCGATGAAGCCGTTGCGGAAAAAGTCCAGCACAAACGGCACCTGCGCCCCGTCATAGACAATCTCGCGGTACGGCTCGTCAGAGATGACATAGATGCTGCTGTTAAACTGCTGCTCCTTGCGGGCAAACAGCGCCGCCATCTCCGAGAGGGTCTCGGCCGAATAGATGACGCCGGTCGGATTGTTCGGGGTGTTGAGGATGACGGCTTTGGTCCTGGCGGTGATGGCCGCCTCCAGACGGTTTAAATCGGGCTGGAAGGTGTCCGGGTCGGTGCTGACCACCACCATCCTGCCGTCGTAGTTGGCGATGTAGTTGGCGTACTCGCTGAAGAAGGGGGCCAGCACAATCACCTCGTCGCCCGGGTTGAGCAGCGTCTTGAGGATGACGTTGAGCCCGCCCGCCGCGCCGCAGGTCATCACGATGTCCCGGCAGGAGAGGGCACAGCCGTGCTGGGCGTTCAGGTGTTCGGCGATCGCCCCACGCACCTCCTCATAGCCGGAATTGTTCATGTAGCCGTGCAGCTGCAGCGGGTTTTCCTCCTGGGCGATGTCGATGATAGCCTGACGAATCTGCTCCGGCGGTGCGACGCTGGGGTTGCCGATGCTGAAGTCAAAGACTTTTTCCGGGCCGTATATCTTGGCAAGGCGGTTGCCCTCTTCAAACATGGCGCGGATGACCGAGCTGTTTTGGACAAGGCTCTGCATTTTTTGCGAGATCATAAAGATTCCTCCTGACAGAAGATAGTTGCTGACAACAAATACTTTATCGCTTCAAATCGATAATCCTATTATACCGCGCCCGCCGCAGAATGCAAGGGGGTCAAGCTCTGATTTGATAGAGGTGAAAGCGCTCCTGCTTGCCCACCTGCTCGATCAGCTCCAGCCGCCGCAGCACCAAGATGAGGTAGGAGATGCTTCGAGCGTTCAGGCGGATGGATTTTTGCAGGTCGCCGCTGGTGAAGCGCTCGGGCAGGCCGTCCGGCAAAAACTGCAGCAGGTCGCGCGGCGTATGCAGCACAATCTCCCCCAGCATCGCCGAGGGGATCAGCTCCAGCCGCTGCGCGCCCTTTTTGTGCGCAGGCCCCCTGCCGTTGAGCAGGCGGTACTCCTCACACTCCAGCAGCGCGATGGTCACCGAGAATCCGGCGGGCCACAGCAGGTCCAGCACGCTGTACAGCTCCCGGAAGATGCCGTAGGCCGCCGTCTTTTTGGGGGAGCGGTTTCGGGCGACCGTCTCGCCGGTCTGTGGGTCCACCCACACCACCCACTTGAGCGCAGCCGCAGGGTAGATGACCCGCACCGGGTAGTGCTGCAAAAAGAAGCCCAGCTTTTTGCGCATGCTGCCAAAGCCCCTGGTTTGGATCTCGGTGACGCCCTCCCGGTTGGCGATGTCCGCCACAAAGGGCCCGAGGTTGATCTCCTGCTCGGCGGGGTTAGGGCAGTAGTAGTTTTTGAGGATGGCGTGCTGCGACTTTTCCGCAAGCGAGCCGATGCCGTGCTGCAGAAAGTTTCTCTCAAACACCTGCTCCCGGCAGGAGAGAAAGTCCTCCTGCCGCGCGGGCTGGATGAGCAAGGACATGGTGGTCTCCTCCTTTGTTTCGATACCAAAGAGTATAGCACAGCCCGGGCGAAAAAGCAAAAAGCGCCCTCATGGGCATCTTTGCCAAAAGAGATACCAAAGCGGGCCGAACAGCCCAAAGCCAGCGCCAGGGGGAGCGCATACCGAGTTGGTGGATTTCAATAAAAAAGAAAAAAAATGTTGGCCACAATGAAAGAAAGGCTTGCCTATTTTAGCAAAGAGCGGGATTTTTTCATCCCTAATTTTGTAAGAAAGATAAAAGAGCAGCTTTTTTCGGCTTTTTTTATGCAAGTATGCTGTGGCTTACAAAGCGGCGCGCAAATTTGCCGAGGGCTTTGTATAGGGTCCACAAGTTCAAATTTCACAAGTTTTTTCCACCAATACCGGGTGATTCTTGGCTTATTTGGTGACCTATCGAAAAAAATAATTGAAATTTCACAACTTTTCTGCGATTTTATATTGCATTTTGATTAAAAATTATGTACACTATAAATAACGAGGTAAACGGAGCCAATTGGAACATTGGCTAAACAGGATAGAAGAGGGGATATGTAATGTCTAACAGATTATTTCAAGGGATCGTTCATCAAATGCGGGACTCCATCGACCGTGTCATCGGCGTAGTGGACAGCTACGCGGTTACCATCTCCTGCAGCGACCTGACCAGAATCGGCGAAACCAACGAATATCTGGTGCTGGACCTCAACGAGAACACCGATATTTTTGTCCGTGACGGCTACACCTACAAGCCGTTCGGCACCAGGCCCAAGCCGGATTACGCGGTCTTTGTGGAGGGAACTGACGAGATCGCAGCCAAGTTCTGCAACATTCTGGCCATCTCCTTCGCCAGCATCAAGCAGTACTACGACGAAAAGTATGACCGCAACAACTTCATCAAAAACGTCATTCTGGAAAACATTCTGCCGGGCGATATCTATGTCAAGGCGCGCGAACTGCACTTTAACACCGACGTCAACCGCGTCGTCCTGCTCATCCGTGTCGTTTCGGCCAACGATATCTCCGCCTTCGACGTCATCCAGAACCTCTTCCCGGACAAGCAGAAGGACTTTGTCTTCAACATCAGCGAGAAGGACATTGTCCTGGTCAAGGAGATTAAGAGCGGCATCAACAGCAAGGATATCGAAAAGCTGGCCCGCTCGATTGTGGACACGCTGGGCAGCGAGTTCTACACCCGCGTCGTCGTCGGCATCGGCACCATCGTCTCCGGCGTCAAGGAGCTGTCCAAGTCCTTCAAGGAAGCCCAGGTTTCGCTGGAGGTCGGCAAGGTGTTCGACACCGAAAAGTCGATTGTCAGCTACAACAACCTCGGCATCGCCCGCCTGATCTACCAGCTGCCGACCACCCTGTGCGAGATGTTCCTCAAGGAGGTCTTTAAGAAGGGCTCGATCGACAGCCTCGACCACGAGACGCTGTTCACCATCCAGAAATTCTTTGAAAACAACCTGAACGTTTCGGAAACCTCCCGCAAGCTGTTCGTTCACCGAAATACCCTGGTCTACCGCCTGGAGAAGATCAAAAAGCTCACCGGCCTGGACCTGCGGGAGTTTGACCACGCCATCGTCTTCAAGGTTGCGCTGATGGTCAAGAAGTACCTGACTGCAAACCCGGTCAAATATTAACGGCAAAATTTGGCAAAATGTTACCCGGAGCCAAAAGCTCCGGGTATTTTTTGGCGTACAAAGAGATTTCCTGTAAATTTTTCCTGCAGATCCCTGCTATAAAATGTAAACTTTTTTTAATCTGTTGTGGGAATAAACAGGAAACGGTTGCGAGAAAAGGAAAAATGTATTATAATTGTGAATGTTGAACAGGAAAAAACTGTCGTCATTTGCATAAAAAGAAAGCGTGTGGTCCCAAAAAGGGGAGCGCACGAATGAAGATAAAAGGCGGTGTTCAGGTGATTGAGTTTACTAACGTCTCCAAGGTCTATGAAAATGGGACCCGGGCGCTGAGCAATGTCAGCCTGTCGGTGGACAAGGGAGAGTTTGTTTTTGTTGTTGGCCCGTCCGGTGCGGGCAAGAGTACCTTTATCAAGCTGATTTTGCGGGAGGAGACCCCCACCAAGGGAATCGTTAAGGTCAACGGCTACAACCTTAACAAGATTAAAAAGCGTCAGATCCCGCAGTTCCGGCGGTCGCTGGGCGTGGTGTTTCAGGATTTCCGCCTGATCCCGCAGATGACCGTCTATGACAATGTGGCGTTTGCCCTGCGGGTGACCAACGTGGCCAGCCGTTCTATCCGCCAGCGTGTGCCCTATGTGCTGGGCCTGGTGGGCCTTGCCGCCAAGGCGCGCAACTACCCTGACCAGCTCTCCGGCGGCGAGCAGCAGCGTGTGGCGCTTGCCCGCGCGCTGGTCAACAACCCTCCGCTGCTGATTGCGGACGAGCCGACCGGCAACATCGACCCGGAGCTTTCCTTTGAGATTGTGGAGCTGCTCAACGAGATCAACCGCTGCGGCACCACCGTCGTCATGGTCACCCACGAGCATGAGCTGGTGTCCCGCTTCAACCGCCGGGTCATCACCATCAACCACGGCAACGTGGTCGGGGACGGCGGCATCGACGATTCGGACGAATGGAGGGACTTTTATGAAGGGTAGCAGCTTGGGCTATCTGCTCAAAACCGGCTTTAAAAATGTGTACATGAACCGGCTGATGTCCTTTGCATCGATCGGTGTTTTGGTCGCCTGCCTGATGCTGATCGGCAGCGCGGTGCTGCTTTCGCTCAACATGCAGGTCATCGTCGGCGCGGTGGAGGACGAAAACGAGATGGTCGCCTTTTTGGATATGGACCTTTCGGACTCCCAGATCCAGCAGATCGGCAACGAGATCAGCCAGATTCCAGAGATTGCAGATTCTTACTTCTACTCCTCCGAGGAGGCGTGGGAAGCGGAAAAGGAAAAGTGGGGCGCTGCCAGCGCGATGGTCGAGACCGACGTGGACGGCAACGATCTCGGACCAATCCTCCCCGACGCCTACCGCATTAAATTAAAGGATGTCAACGAATCCACCCTGCAGAGTGTGGAGGACCAGCTGCTGCAGATCGACGGAATCGACCCGGACATCCGTACCCCCAGCCAGGAAGCGACCATCCTCTCGGATATTGAGCGCGCCATCTCCACCATCGGCAGCGTCATCGTCATCATCCTGGCGATTGTCTCGGTGGTGATTATCGCCAACACCATCAAGATCACCATCTTCTCCCGCCGCAAGGAGATCGGCATCATGCGTCTGGTCGGCGCGACCAACACCTTCATCAAGATGCCGTTCATCATCGAGGGCATGCTGATCGGCCTGATTTCCGCGCTGATCGCCTTCGGACTGCTGTGGGTGCTGTACAACTACGCCACCCAGTTCATCATGACCAATCCTTCCTCCTGGCTGGAGGTCGCGATCGGCAACCTGATTAACTTTAAGGATATTGCTTATTACATGTTGGCGGGCTTTGCCATCGGCGGCGCAGGTTTGGGCGTCATCGGCAGCAACCTCTTTATCCGCCGCCACCTCAAGGTGTAATTTTATCGCTGTATACAGCATTGTTTTGGAAAGGAAGTGCGACGCTCCATGAACAATCAAAGGGAAAAACATCCTGTTCGTTGGCTGCTGGTTGCTCTGTTGGCGGCGCTGGTACTGGCGATGCCTGCTTCAGCGAGCTGGGGGACCAGCGACGGCACAACCGACAGCACCGATACCGAACTGAGCACCGAAACCAGTACCCAGACGGGCGATTATGTCAGCGTGGAGGAATCGGAGGCGATTCGCCAGCAGGAGATTGCACAGGCCGAGCAGGAAAAAGCGGAGCGTGAGCAGCAGAAGCAGGCGTACCAGAATCAGATTTCCGACCTGCAGAGCGACCTGGATGCGCTCAAACAGGAGCAGGCTGCCCTGCAGGAAAAGCTGGACGGCGTGACCGACCAGCGCCAGCAGGCCGAGGCGGTCAAAGCCTCGCTGGATGCGGATCTGGACAATGTTTTAAACCAGATCAGCACCCTGAACCTGCAGATCAACGCGATGAACGAGTCGATCAAAATCACCGAGGAGGAAATTTCCGAATCCAAGAAGAATATAAATGAACAGATCAACCTGCTGCGCAAGCGCATCCAGACCTCCTATAAGGCTGGATACAGCAACGCGCTCTCGGTTGTGCTGGGCGCGGACAGCTACTATGACAGCCTGGTGCGCACCCGCGTCATCACCGAAATTTCGGAGCGCGATCAGGAAATCATCACTGACCTGACTACGGAGAAGCAGGATCTGGAAGAGAAGGAAGCCCAGCTCAAGGCAGAGCAGGAGCAGCTGGAGCAGGCCAACAGCGAGCTGGAAGATTCCAAGGACTCGCTGAGCAAGAAGATCGATGCGGCAAACGCCGAGATCGAGGACATCAGCGCACTGGAAGCGCAGTATGAGAGCGACGTTGCCGCCAGCCAGCAGAAGGCGGCAGAAATGGAGGAGGAGATCTCTGCGGTCTATGCGGCGATCGAGAACCTCTCCACCTCCGAAAACAGCGAGTATGTCGGCGGCGAGATGCGCTGGCCGCTCCCTAACTACAGCACCATCTCCTCCGGTTACGGCTGGCGCTTTAACGGCACCGACTTCCACACCGGCATCGACATTACCGGCAGCGGGGTCTACGGTTCGACCATCGTGGCGGCCAACAGCGGCACCGTCGTCAAGGCCAACACCACCTATACACCGGGCCGCGGCTACGGCATCTACCTCATCATCGACCACGGCGGCGGCATGAGTACCCTGTACGGACACTGCAGCGCCCTGCTGGTCTCGGAAGGAGAGACCGTTTCCAGAGGACAGGCGATTGCCCAGGTCGGCTCCACCGGCTGGTCCACCGGTCCGCATCTGCACTTTGAGGTGCGTGTCAACGGCGAGCACACCAATCCGCTGCCCTATCTGCAGGGAAATTCATAGGATTAAAAACTCCTTCTCTGACCGGAAGGAGTTTTTTGCTAAAACGAAATGTTAAGAGGAGGTAAAGAGGGATGAAATGGAGTTTGACAGATACAATGTGGGAAGTAACCTCCCTGCTGCTGCGGGAAATCGCTTTGCTGACAGTGGGCAGACTGCTCTTCTTTACCTTCGGCTTTGAGTCGGAACGACCGTGGCAATTTGTGCTGTTTATGATGGCTTTTTTGCTCCTGAATATCTCCTTGAACTTCTTTGGCAAAAAGATTTTGGGCTGGGTCCAGCAAAATATGGGGATCAGGGAGGAGCAGCACCTGGCATTTCTGGATGCGATGTACGAATTTTTAATCGGGCTGACGCAGATTTTGCTGCTGCGCAATCTGCCCGGCATCCACATCAAGGCGCTGGCGGCCTACGACTTTGCTGTCTTTCGGGGCGGCAGCGAGCTGCTGGTCAAGACGTGGAAACAATGGCATCAAAAAAGCAGGGAATAATTTCCTTGCTTTTTTCTTTTATCGGGGAGAAAGTGTGCGCCCCATGCGCAGCTCGGTGACTGGGGAACCGATGACCTGTTCTTTGACCGCGCCGTCTGTCGTAAATCCGCACCGCTCATAAAAGGCGATGGCCTGGCGGTTGGTGGAGAGCACCCAGAGGGTGACTCTTTGCATCCCCATCTGTTGAAGTTCTGTAAGCGCACGCTCCATCAGCGCCCGGCCATATCCCCGGTGCTGGTACGTCTTTAAAAGGTAGATAGACTGCACCTCGCCGGTGGTGCTGTCCGCATCCACATCGCGGCTGCGGCAGTAGCTGCAAAAGCCTGCGGGCTCGTCCCCGACGGTGAGCAGCAGAAACTGCCGGTAGTCTCCGCGCTCCATATTCTTCCGGCTGCGCTGCGGGGAAAGCTGGTCCAAATAGGCCTGGTCGATCAGGCCGGTGTAGGTCTCAATCCAGCACTGATAATGCAGCTGCGCGATTGTGGGAATGTCTCCCGGGGCGGCAGGGAAGATGCGGAAAGGTGGAAATGCTTTCATTAAAAATCCCTCCTTGTTAAACGTTTGTTTTCAGGATAGCAGAAGCGAGCAAAAAAGGCAAGGTTTTTTGATAATTTGGTGAATTGTTATACATGTCGGTTTTATTGGAAGGTTTATAGATAAAACAGATATGTACTTTGTTCAAAATTGATAATTTCTATCGTAATTGACACAGCAATTTTACCATGCTAGAATAAATGTGTTAACCTGGGTTGACATTTTGTTTGCGCATCAATTTGTCAAGGATCGAGAAAGAGAAAGAAAAAAGAAAGGAAGTTTTCAATTTGAAGCAGAAAATTTTGACAGGGGTCTCCATGGTGGCCGCCGTCTTGTTGTGGGTGGGACCATGGAGCCTTTTTGCTACATGCCCGGTTGGAGAGACCATCATGAAGTGCCACTGGTGCTGCGTGGCGCTGATTCCAATCGCGATTATTCTGCTGGTGCTGGGGGCTCTGCAGCTGCTGGCCAAACAGGAGGAGAGCAGAAGATTTCTGGCGATCGCTTCGGTTGCGGCGTTTATCTGCGCCATTTTGCTGCCGGCTGTGCTGATTGGCGGCTGCGCGAATCCGGAGATGAGCTGCAATGTCCTGACCTACCCTTGCGTTTACGCTATCAGCGTGGTGGGTATCATCGTGCAGGCCATCAACGCCTTCACCAAAAACAGCCAGCGATAAGAAGAGAGGGTATGAGATGAAATTCATTACAGAACAGATGGCGGTCAAAAATCTGCGCCGCCGCCCTGTACGCACCTGGTGTATGATCTTCTTTGTTTTCATGCTTTCGGCGGCGCTGTTTTTGAGCTCGGTTCTGGTGGAGAGCATGCAGGGCAGCCTGCAGAAAACGGTGGACCGGATGGGCGCGGATGTGATTGTGGTGCCCGAGGAATATGAGCGCGACATGGCCGATTCGCTCTTTTTGGGAGAGCTGTGCGATTTTACCTTCGACAGCAGGTGGGTGGATACGGTGCTCTCGATTGAGGAGATCGAGCAGGCCACGCCGCAGCTGTACATGGCGTCGCTGGCAGCCTCCTGCTGCTCCGCCGAGACCCAGCTGATCGCCATCGACCCTGAGACCGACTTTATCGTCACCCCCTGGCTGGAGGAGAACGACCTGCCGCCTCTGCAGGAGGGGCAGATGTATCTTGGCTACAATGTGGCCCCCGCAGAACCGGGAAAGATCACCTTCTTCAACGAGGACTATGAGGTTCTCGGCAAGCTGGAGCAGACCGGCACCAGCTATGATACCTGCGTCTTTATGACCTGGGATACCGCCCAGCAGATTATGAACAGTGACCAGTGGCAGCTAATTTTCCGCGGGGAAAACGACGACGCAGACAGCATGGTTTCCTCGCTGATGATCCGCGTCAAAGAAGGGGAGGACCCGAAAGCGGTCGCCCGCGAGATCAACTACTCGCTGGACGACAGTGCCCCCATCTCGGCCTACACCACTAACGGCATCTTCAGTGGCGTCACCGATTCGGTGCAGAGCATGAGCATCTACAGCACCGTCTTGCTGGTGGTGATGCTCATCCTGGTGGTGGCCGCGCTGATGTCGGTCTTTACCATCACCATCAATGAGCGCACCGAGGAATTCGGCATCCTGGCTTCGCTGGGCGTCAGCAGCGGCAAGCTGGGCGGCATCGTCCTCACCGAAGGCGCGGTTATCGGCTTGGTCGGCGGTGTTCTGGGCGCGGCCTTTGCGGCGGTGGCCCTGCTGATCTTCGCAGACCCGATCATGGTCAAGCTGCAGATTCCGCAGCTCGACACCTCGCTGCCATATCTGCTTGCGCTGGGCGGCATCTGCCTGGCTCTCTCTGTGGCGGTGTCGCTGCTGACCTCGCTGTATTCGGCGTGGAAGATCAGCCGCACCCGTCTGGACAACCTGATTAAAGGAGAAGAGCTATGATGTTACTTGTGATAAAAGACCTGACCAAGACCTACAGCCGCCAGCAGAAAACCTTCGAGGCGGTCAGCCACGTCGGCTTCTCCTTGCAGAAGGGGGAGATGGCGGTCATCACCGGCCCGTCCGGCTGCGGGAAGAGCACCCTGTTCCACCTGATCTGCGGCATCACCCGCCCGGATCAGGGAAGTATCCAGCTGGAAAAGCAGGAGCTGGTAGGCCTTTCCAACAAGGAGCTGGCAAAGGTGCGCGCGCAGAAAATCAGCTATATCCTGCAGGGAAACAGCCTGCTACCAAACTTCACTGTCCTGGACAATATCTGCCTGCCGCATCAGCTCGGCGGCTGGAAGCAGGACCTGAAGGAGCAGGCGATGGAGCTGCTCAAGGAGTTTGGCCTGGAAAATATGGCCCAGGAGTACCCCGATAACCTTTCGGGCGGCGAGCGCAGGCGCGTCGCTATCGCAAGGGCTTTCGTCCACGACCCGATTCTGGTGGTGGCCGACGAGCCGACCAGCGACCTCGACGTCGAGAACACCGAGATTATCCTTGACTACTTCCAACGCCAGCAGCAGAAGGGCAAGACCATCCTGATCAGCACCCACGACCTGAGCTGCCTGCGCCCCGGTGTCACCCACTACACCATGGAAAAAGGCGTCCTGCAGTGTCAGGGCGTGCTCTCCTGAGTAAAAAATAGAACCCCTGGCAGAGAGCTTTCTCTGTCAGGGGTTTTATGATACCGAATGGGCATGAAAAATCCCGATTCAACCGGAGTCAATAAAAGACACTTTGGTTAATGAAACAGGCTCCAGTGTTAGATGGAACCTAAAGAAAAGCAGGTCATTTCGCAATGCTCAAAAGAGGTTTCGATTCTTTTATCTCCTTCCCCCAAAAACAGCAAACAGAGATTGTGAAGCGGCAAAGTTTGTGCTATAATAAGACAGTATGCAAACCAAGACGGGAGGGAAACAGTTGGTTATTTTGGGGATCGACCCGGGCTACGCGATTGTGGGCTGGGGCGTGCTGGACTATCGGGACAGCCGGTTTGCCATCAAAGGCTACGGCTCGATCACGACCCCGGCGGGGATGGATTTTCCCCAGAGGCTGCGGATGATCTATCAGGACATGAACACTATCCTGCAGCGATACCACCCGGATGTCCTGTCGATTGAAAAGCTGTACTTCACCAACAACAAGACCACCGGCATCGATGTGGCGCAGGCCAGGGGCGTCATCCTGCTGGCATGCGCCCAGAGCGGGATGCAGGTGAGCGAATACACGCCCATGCAGGTCAAGCAGTCGGTGGTGGGCTACGGCAAAGCGGAAAAAAAGCAGGTGATGGAGATGACCCGCATCCTGCTGCGCCTGCCTGCGGTACCCAAGCCGGACGATACGGCCGACGCGCTGGCGCTGGCCATCTGCCACGCCCACTGCGCGGGCAGCGGGTGGAGCGATCGCCTGCGGTATGAACAGGAGCTGAGGAGGACAATCCATGATTTATAGCCTGAGAGGAAAGCTGATCGAGGTTGGGGAGAGCGCCGCGGTGGTCGAATGTGCCGGCGTGGGATACCTGTGCAGCACCACCCGCACTACCTTAAATTCCCTGCCTCCCAAAGGCTCGGAAGTGATGTTGTATACCTATTTAAATATCCGCGAGGGAGCGGTGGACCTGTTCGGCTTTTCCACCCTGGCCGAGCAGCGCTGCTTCCGGCAGCTGACTTCGGTCAGCGGCGTGGGACCAAAGGTGGCGCTGGGGATTTTGTCCGAACTTAAACCCGACCAGCTGATGCTCAGCCTGGTGTCGCAGGACGTCAAGAGCCTGACCCGCGCGCCGGGCGTCGGCAAAAAGCTGGCGGAGCGCATCCTGCTGGAACTGCGGGATAAGGTCAAAAACGAGGAGCTCAGCGAACAGCTGCAGCAGGTCGGCGCGGTCGGTGAGCAGGTCGTTTCCGGCACCGGCAATGTGGCCGAGGCGGTGTCCGCACTGGTGGTTCTGGGCTACAGCCAGAGCGAAGCGGCGCGCGCCGTGGCCGGTCAGCCGCCGGAGGCAAGCGTGCAGGAGCTGATCAAGGTGGGACTGAAAAAACTGTCCGGCGCCAGATAACCGGGAAGGAGGATGACGGACTGTGCTGGAAAATGAAATGGACTTTGAAAACCGCATCATCGCCCCGGAATATGCCTCGATGGAGGACGCGGAGGTGGAGACCTCCCTGCGCCCCAGGACGCTGGGGGAATACATCGGACAGGAAAAGGCCAAGGAAAACCTGTCGATCTTCATGCAGTCGGCCAAGCTGCGCGGCGAGGCGCTGGACCATGTGCTGCTGTACGGCCCTCCGGGTCTGGGCAAGACCACCCTTGCCGGCATCGTGGCCAACGAGATGGGGGTCAACCTGCGGGTCACCTCCGGACCGGCCATCGAAAAACCGGGTGATCTGGCCGCGCTGCTGACCAACTTGAGCCAGGGGGATATCCTGTTCATCGATGAGATTCACCGCCTTTCCCGTGCGGTGGAGGAGATCCTTTACCCCGCGATGGAGGATTACGCGCTGGACATCATCATCGGCAAGGGCCCGTCGGCGCGTTCGATCCGCATCGACCTGCCCAAGTTCACCCTCATCGGCGCCACCACCCGCGCCGGGCAGATGACCTCCCCGCTGCGCGACCGCTTTGGCATGCTGCTTCGCCTCGAGCTTTATAAGCCGGAGGAGCTGTGCCAGATCATTACCCGCAGCGCCAAGATTCTGGGGGTCGAGTGTGAAGATGCGGGCGCGATGGAGCTTGCCCGCCGCAGCCGCGGCACTCCCCGCATCGCCAACCGCCTGCTGAAAAGGGTGCGGGACTACGCGCTGGTACTGGGGGACGGCAGAATCACCGGCGAGCTTGCCGACGCCGCCCTCGACCGGATGGAGATCGACAAGCTGGGACTGGACTCCAACGACATCCGCATCCTCAAGACGATCATCCGCAACTACGGCGGCGGCCCGGTCGGCGTCGAAACGCTGGCGGCCGCAGTCGGGGAGGAGACGGTCACCATCGAGGATGTCTGCGAGCCGTACCTGATGCAGATCGGCTTTCTGGTGCGCACCCCGCGGGGACGCTGCGTCACACCGCTGGCCTATGAGCACCTGGGGCTTCCATCCCCGACGCGGGACGAGGATCAGCTGCGCTTTGAACAGCTGGAACTGTAAAACAACAATCAGGGCCTGAAAGAACGGCCCAAACGGTGCATATAATTGATTATCAAGAAAAAAGGGAGATGAATCTCATGGGAAGAATTTTTGGAACCGACGGCGCGCGCGGCGTTGCCAACACCGAAATCAGCTGTACCCTGGCGATGGACATCGGCCGCGCCGCAGCGATGGTGGTCGCGCGGGATCATCATAAAAGAAAACCGGTATTTCTGGTCGGACACGACACCCGCATCTCGCACGATATGCTGGAAAGCGCCATCGCGGCGGGACTTTGCTCGGTCGGTGCGGACGTGGTGACGCTGGGCACCGTGCCGACCCCGGCGGTCGCTTACCTGGTGGCCAACTCCGACGCGGATGCCGCCATCATGCTTTCCGCCTCCCACAATCCATACGAGTTTAACGGTATCAAAATCTTCGGCGCGGAGGGCTTTAAGCTCACCGACGAGGAGGAGATGGAGATCGAGGAGATTGTGCTTGACCACATCCTGCCGTACGACTTAAAATGGAACGACGAGCTGGGCGTCATCCGCAGCGGTGAGACCTTGGTGGAGCAGTACATCGACCACATCGTTTCCACCGTTGAGGGGGACCTCTCCGGTATCCGGGTGGCGGCGGACTGCGCCAACGGCAGCGCCAGCGCGACGGCGGCAAAGATCTTTGCGAAGCTGGGCGCTGACGTCACCATCTTAAACGATGAGCCAAACGGCGTCAACATCAACGACAACTGCGGCTCCACCCACATCGACGTGCTGGGAAAATATGTCCGCGAAAACGGCTTCGATCTCGGCGTCGCCTTCGACGGGGACGCCGACCGCTGCCTTGCGGTGGACGAGAGCGGCGAACTGGTCGACGGCGACAAGCTGATTGCCATCTTCTCCTCTCAGATGAAGCGGGAGGGGAAACTTGCCAACGACACCGCCGTCGTCACCGTCATGAGCAATATGGGCTTCTTTAAATTTGCGGAGCAGGCCGGCATCCACGTCGAAAAGACCAGCGTGGGCGACCGATATGTGCTGCAGAACATGCTGGAGCACGGCCACTGCATCGGCGGCGAGCAGTCGGGACACATCATTTTCCGCGAGTTTATGACCACCGGCGACGGGCAGTTGACCGCGGTGCAGCTGCTGAGAGCGATCAAAAAGAGCGGCAAAAAGCTCTCGGAGCTGGCGCAGCTGATGCAGGTTTATCCGCAGGTCATCCTCAACGTCCGCGCCGACAAGGAGATGAAGCGGATGGTCAAGGTGGATGAGGGCGTGCTCAAACGCCAGCAGCAGCTGGAGGAGGGCATGAATGGCAACGGCAGAATTCTGGTTCGCCCCTCCGGCACCGAGCCGGTCATCCGCATCATGGTGGAGGGACTGGACAGGGAAGCCATCATGAACGCGGCCAAGAGTATGGAACAGATCATCATCGAAAGGTTAGGCTACAATGAGGACTGCAAAGGACTGGAAAGAATTTGAGGTAATTGACACCTCCTCCGGGGAGAAGCTGGAGCGCTGGGGCGACGTGATTTTGGCGCGCCCCGACCCGCAGGTCATCTGGAACACCCCGAAGGGGGAGGACTGGAAGCGGGCCAACGCCCATTACCGCCGCTCCACCAGCGGCGGCGGGCACTGGGAAGTAAAGAACATGCCGCGGGAGCAGTGGGTGATCCACTACAAGGAGCTGAGCTTTAAGATCAGCCCCACCGGCTTTAAGCACACCGGCCTGTTCCCGGAGCAGGCGGTCAACTGGGACTTTATGGCGGACAAAATCCGCTGCGCGGGGCGGCCGGTCAAGGTGCTCAACCTCTTTGCCTACACCGGCGGCGCGACCTTAGCCTGTGCGCAGGCGGGTGCGCAGGTCTGCCACGTCGATGCCTCCAAGGGGATGGTGAGCTGGGCGCGGGAGAACGCCCAGCTTTCTGGCCTGCAGGACAAGCCGATCCGCTGGATTGTGGACGACTGCAAGAAGTTTGTGGAGCGGGAGATTCGCCGCGGCAACCGTTATGACGGCGTTGTCATGGACCCGCCCTCCTACGGCCGCGGCCCCGGGGGTGAGGTGTGGAAGCTGGAGGATTCGATCTATGATTTGGTGGAGCTTTGCGCGGGGGTGCTCTCGGACGACCCGCTGTTTTTCCTGCTCAACTCCTACACCACCGGCCTTTCTCCGTCGGTCATGCAGTACATTTTAGGGGTGACGGTGGGGAGGCGCTATCCGGGCAAGCTCTCTTCCTCGGAGATTGGCCTGCCGGTGACCAAGAGCGGCTTTGTACTGCCCTGCGGCAGCACCGCTATCTGGGAGCGGCGGCATGATGCCGCCCCCAATTCGCGAACGTAGTTTCTTCGAATTGATACTTAACGCTCTCGCGCAGGTCGCTTGCCTTCGGCTACGCTCTTTGGTTGAAGCTTCGAGCCGCGGGCACGAGGCAAGTTTGAAAACAAAGTTGGACGCGAATTGCTTGTGGACTCAGTCCACCGCTTGCCTTCGGCTACGCTCGTTGGTTGAGGCTCTGCGCCGCGGACACAGGGCAGGTTTGAAAACAAAGTTGGGTGCGAATTGTTTGTGGATTCAGTTCACAGGGCAACAGGGTGCGGGCTCAGCCTGCGCCTTTTGCTTTGCAGGCCTTTTCTCACTGGGAAAAGGGGATATGAATATTTTGTAAATAAGGAGATTTTTTCCGATTTCCTCTTTTCTTTCTCGCTAAAATTGATTATACTAATGGTGGATTTTAACAAATTTGGGCCAGACAAATCCTGCTTTTGACCAAAAGACAGCGGCCAGGAGCGGGAAATACTAAGGGGAGCGATACCAGCCTGCGGGCAGGATTGCATCTTCTGCAAATCAGAAAAAGGTGGTTACAAAACGGATGAACGATTTTATCCAAGCGCAGTCGATCAGCTTCAGCTATCACGTTGAGGAGGGACAGGCTCCCGTCAACGTCTTTGAAAATTTGAGTGTTGACATCCATCAGGGTGAGATGACCGCGGTGCTCGGACACAACGGCTCGGGTAAGAGCACCTTTGCCAAGCACCTCAACGCTATCCTGCTGCCCTCAGGCGGCAAGGTTTATGTGGACGGCATCGACACCGCCGACGAGGAGCGGCTGTACGACATTCGTCAGGAGGTGGGGATGGTATTCCAGAACCCGGACAACCAGATCGTCGCCACTGTGGTGGAGGAGGACGTCGCCTTCGGCCTGGAGAACATCGGCGTCCCGCCCAAGGAGATCCGGGAGCGTGTGGACCGCGCGCTGATGGATGTCGGCATCTATGAGTACAAAAAGCACGCGCCGCACCGCCTTTCCGGCGGACAGAAGCAACGCGTCGCCATCGCCGGCATCATCGCCATGCGGCCAAAGTGCATTGTCCTCGACGAGCCGACGGCCATGCTTGACCCGCGAGGCCGCCGCGAGGTCATGGAGACCATCCAGAAGCTCAACCGCGAATACGGCATCACGGTTGTCCTCATCACCCACTACATGGACGAGGCTGCGCAGTGCGACCGGGTCATCGTGATGGATTCCGGCAAGGTCATTCTGGACGACACCCCCAAAAAGGTCTTTTCCCACGTGCGGGAGTTAAAGACGGTGGGCCTGGATGTGCCGCAGACCAGCGAGCTGATCTATGAATTTTTAAAGGAGGGCTACAACCTCCCCAACGACGTTCTGACCGAGGACGAGTGCATCAAGGCGATCACCACCCTGTTCCGCCGCAAGGGGATCAAGCCCAAAAAGGAAGCTGCCCAGCCACAGCAGGACGGGCAGCAAATCGTGTAGACGGCATCCCGTTCAGTAAAAAAGAAGGCAGCTGTACCTTCCGCCTTTGGCGGCACGATGAAAGGAATGAAGTAAGAAGAAAATGGCAGTCATCAAGACAGAGCATTTGAGTCATGTATATTCGGAGGGGACGCCCTTTGTCAAAATGGCCATCCAGGACGTCAACCTCTCCATCGAGGAAGGGGAAATGGTCGGCGTCATCGGCCACACCGGTTCGGGAAAATCGACGCTGATCCAGCACCTCAACGGTCTGCTCAAGCCCACCTCCGGCAAAATCTATATCGACGGGCAGGACATGTGGGAGGATAAAACCAAGCTGCGGGACATCCGCTTTAAGGTAGGGCTGGTGTTCCAGTACCCGGAGTACCAGCTTTTCGAGGAGACGGTGTACAAGGACATCTCCTTTGGCCCGCGCAACATGGGCTTGAGCGAGGAAGAGGTCGACCGCCGCGTGCGCGAAGCGGCCGCCTTTGTCAGCATCACCGAGGACCTGCTGCAAAAATCCCCCTTTGAGCTTTCGGGTGGACAGAAGCGCAGGGTAGCTATCGCCGGCGTGCTGGCCATGCAGCCGAAGGTGCTGATCCTCGACGAGCCGACCGCGGGACTGGACCCCAAGGGCCGCGACCGCATTCTCGGTCAGATTCAGGAGTACCAGCAGGACCAGAAGAACACCGTGCTGATTGTCTCCCACAGCATGGAGGATGTGGCAAAATTTGCCAAAAAGGTGCTGGTGATGAACCAGGCCAGGGTGTTTATGTACGACGACACCGAAAAGGTATTTGCCCACGCTTCCGAAATTGAGCAGATGGGCCTTGCGGTGCCGCAGGTTACCCGTGTCTTTATGCGCCTGGCGGAGATGGGCTACCCGGTCAACCCCCACACCTACACCATCAAGGCGGCCAAGGAGCAGATTTTGGACCTGTTTGACCAAAAAGAAAAGGAGGACCGCAGAAATGCTTAGAGATATCACCATTGGTCAGTATTTCCCGGGCCATTCCTTCATCCATAAGATGGATCCCCGCATGAAGATCATCGCGGCGGTGCTGTACATCGTGGTGTTGTTTGTCGCTTCCCGCCCCTTAGGGCTGGCGCTCGGCATCGCGATTGTGGTGCTGATGTACGCGGTTTCCAAAATCTCGCCCAAGATGGTTGTCAAGAGCCTCAAGCCGGTGGTGCCGATCATCATCTTCACCGCGGTGCTCAACCTCTTTTTCCTCACCGGCCAGGGCGACCCGCTGCTGCACGTCGGTTTTATCCGCATCTACCGAGAGGGCGTGGCGATGGCGATTATGATGGCGGTGCGCATCATGTGCCTGATTGCCGGCACCTCGCTGCTGACCTACACCACCTCCCCGATCGAGCTGACCGACGCCATCGAGGTGCTGATGGGGCCGCTGAAAAAAATCAAGGTGCCGGTACATGAGATCGCGATGATGATGACCATCGCGCTGCGCTTTATCCCGACCCTGATTGAGGAGACCGACAAGATTATGAACGCGCAGAAGGCGCGCGGCGCGGATATGGAAACGGGCAGCCTGACCCAGCGGGCCAAGGCGCTGATCCCGATCCTGATTCCGCTGTTTGTCTCCGCCTTTCGCCGGGCCGACGAACTGGCGCTGGCGATGGAGTGCCGCTGCTACCGCGGAAGCGTCGGCAGAACCAGAATGAAGCAGCTGGAATATGAAAGCCGCGACTTTGTGGCGCTGGGTTTCATGCTGCTGTGCCTGGCGGCGGTCATCGTCATCAACATCTATTTTCCGCCAATGATCTAAGTCCATTATCATCTCCGGGAGGCATCCTGCTCTCCTGGAGATTTTTGTCGAATGGGAAAGGTTTTTCCCGGACCTGAAAAAGAATTTACCGTTTATTTGGCGCCGCAATAATGACAAATGGCGGGAATTCTGCTATAATAAAAGAATGTCAGAGAAACAAAAAGCAGCAGATCAAAGGAGCCAGTATGCAGGATCAACGCAATCTTCTCCTGACCATACGCTATCAGGGGACAAACTATCATGGATTTCAGGTGCAGAAAAACGCCCTCACCGTCTCGCAGGTGCTGCAGGACGCGCTGGAAGCAGTGTTGGGCCGCCGCGAGGACATCAAGGGCTGCTCTCGCACCGACAGCGGCGTGCACGCAAACATGTTCTGTGTCAGTGTCCGCACCCAGAGCCGCATCCCCTGCCAGAGCCTGGTGCGCGCGCTCAACGTCAAGCTCCCGCACGACATCGCGGTGACCGGCTGCCGGCAGGTGCCGCTCGATTTCCATGCGCGCTACGACTGCAAGGGCAAGCGTTACCTTTATCAAATCAACAACAGCGAGGTGAAGGACCCCTTTGCCTGGCGCCTGGTCTACGATTACCGCTACCCCATCGATGTCGCGCTCTGCAACCGCCAGTGTCAGGATTTTGTGGGGACCCACGATTTTTCGGCCTTCTGTTCGGCGGGTTCCTCGGTCGAGGACCGGGTGCGTACCATCACCGCCTGCGGTATGCGGCGGGAAGGGGAGCGGGTGACCTTCTTTGTGGAGGGCGACGGCTTTTTGTACAACATGGTGCGGATCATGGTCGGGACGGTGCTGGAGATTGCGGCGGGTATCAAGGCCCCCGGCTGCATCCCGCAGATTATCGAGAGCCGCGACCGCGCGATGGCCGGCTTTACCGCACCGGCATGGGGGCTTTACCTGGATCAGGTCTTTTATGACAGCGAGCGCTTAGAGCAGCGGACAGAGGGGTGAGAACATGGCAAAGGTGACCGATTTTAAAACGCTTAAAAAACGGCAAGCCAGAAGGCGCAGCATCAAGCTGCTGGTTCTGGTCGCCTTGATTTTGCTGGCGGCTTATCTGTTTTCCAGCATCGTCAATACCCCCAGCTTCGCGGGGCTGTCCTCGGTGCTGGACATGATTAAGGGCGGACCGGGTTACCCGATCGACGCCCCCGGCGGCAAAGTAAAGGGCATGTATCAAAATGGGAGCAGTGTCGTGCTTCTCAACGAGACGACCATCTATTTTTATAATACCAGCGGCAGCGAGGTCTACAGCGAGCTGCACCGGATGAGCAACCCGCAGGTGGAGACCAGCGGCAACATGCTGCTCAACTATGACCGCGGTTCCAAGAGCTACGCAGCCTACAGCCGCAACAATCTATTTTACAGCGCAACCACCGACGACGCCATCCGCTGTGGGGACATCTCCAGCAACGGCTGCATCGCTATCGCCACCCAAACCGACAACGCACAGTCCCGCGTGACGGTGCTGGATTCCCATCAGCGGGAGCAGTATACCTGGAAAAGCGACAATGTGGTGACGGCGATGACCATCTCGGACAACGGCTCCAGCATTGCAATCGGTTCCTCCTACGTCGAGGAAGGGGAGCTGAAAAACGTGGTGACGGTGCTGCGCAACGGGGAGGAACAGGGAAGGTACGAGCTTGCAAATCAGCTGGTTCTGGACATTGAGTTTGACGGCAGCAATGTGCGCTGCGTCACCGACAAGAGCGCCATCCTGCTGGCAAGCGACGGCAGCGTGCTGGGCCAGTTTGATTATAACGGCCGCTCGCTGGCCGGTTACGCGCTGCACGATGACGGCATCGCGCTGGTGTTCGGTGACTATGAACAGGATCGAAAATATACCCTGGCTTCGGTAGCGGATGATTTTGTCACCCTCAACGGCACGGCGACGCTGGAGGACACGCTGCAGAAGATCAAGTGCTATGAGGGGACCATCCTGATTCTGGGCGGCTCCACCTTTCAGGAATACAGCGTTTACGACTGCTCGCTGCTGCAGGAGGTGGATGGGGAGTCCTACTACGACATCCAGCCGCTGGGCAACTCGGTCTACGCAATGACTACCACTGAGATTGTCCGCCTGACGCTTGAAACACCGAACCGCCTGTCTTTCTTCTCCAATAAGGAGCAGGTGCAGCTTCCGGAGGATGCACAGCAGGAACAGCAGACGCAGGAGGAGCTGGATCTGCTGCAGAGCATCCTGGATGGGATGGAGCAACAGAGCGATGAGCTGACGGTGGGCGAGTCCGGCGAACAGCAACCGGAGCGGACAGAGGAGCAGCAAACGCAGGAAGAACAAACCCGGAGTGAGCCGCCTGCGGAAGAGGAGCAGCAGGAACAAAGCGAACCGTCAACGGACAGCGAACAGCAGGCGCAGGAGGAATCGCCTGCAGAAGAAACGGAGCAATCGAACCAGGAGCCTTCCCATGTGACGGTGCAGAATGAGGACAGCCAGCCGGAATATTCCAGCGAGGATCAGACGCAATCCCCGCAGGAGGAGCAGGACGATTCGCAGCAGGATCAGGGTGGATTTTTCTCCTCCCGTCCGGCGCAGTAAACAATAGAGAGGATGATAGGAATGGACAAAGTGATCGTGTTAGCCTATGACCTGGGCGCGGTGCTGATTATCCTGATGACCATGGCGCGCAGCGCCCAGAAGGGATTTGCAACCGGAGTCTTTCAGCTGGTGGGCCGTCTGGCCGCCTTCTTTGGCGCGCTGTTTGTGGCAAGGGAAGGGGCAAGCATCATTTACGACAGCTTTTTAAAGACCGAGGTGACCTCCTTTTTAAACCGCAATCTGCAGGGAGGGCAGGCCGCTGAGATTATCTCCCAGCTGCAGGCTGGCCTGGACCAGCTGCCGCAGGTGCTGGGCAACGTATTGGATATGGCGCTGGATGTGGACGCCATCACCCAGGCGGTTTCGCAGGGAACTTCGAGCCTTGCCAGTGTTCTGGAGGAGGCTGTAATCGGCCCTGCGGTGCTGGGATTTGTTTCGGTGCTGCTGTTTACCGTCTGCTTTGCCCTGCTGGGAGGGCTGGTGCGGCTGCTGACCTCCGCAATCCATTTTGTCTTTCACTCCCCCATTCTGCTGCCGATCGACCGCTTTCTGGGCAGCGTCGTGGGGCTGCTGCAGGCGTCGGTAAACCTGTATCTGGTCTGCATTTTGCTCCGCCTTGTCTTTTATCTCTTTGGCGGTATGCGTTACTGCAATCAGCAGATCATCATGGACACCTTTATCCTCAGCAAATTTTACACCTTCGATCCGCTTTCGCTTTTTGCGTAAAGAGAAAAAACAATCGAGAAAGCCCCTTCCCATTGAGGGAAGGGGCTTTCTGCTGATTTGGAATGTATCGTTTGATGTTAGTTGTCAGCTTTATTCGTCCAGAACCGGTGTCCAAACCTTTTCCATAACCGCGTCGACATCGTCGGTGGCGGTGATCAGACCAAGGCGGATGTATTTCTCAACAACGGTGCGCAGGGAGGTGGAGGTGAAGTCCTCATCCAGACCAAACTGCAGGGAGTTGTTGAGCATGGTGTTCATTTCCAGATCACCGCTGTTCATGCCCTCGTCGATCAGAACCTGGGAAGCTTCCTCCGGATTTTCGCGCATCCACTGATGTGCCTTCTGGACGCACTGTACAACCTTCTTGGAAATGGTTGGGTTCTCCTTTACAAAGGTTGCGTTCATCGCGATGACACAGCATGGCTCGTCGGCGAAGTCCTCGTCCAGCAGGGAACGGATGCATTTGAGCTTTCCTTCCTGTACCAGAGAGTAAGCAAAGGTATCGGAGAGCAGCGCGGCGGAAATCTCGCCGTTTTCCATCGAAGCTACACAGGCGTCGGTGCTGACCTGCATCAGGTTGACGTCGGTCTGCGGGTTGATGCCGTCCGCATCCAGCAGCAGGCAGGTGATGTTGTAGTCGGAAGCGCCGATGCCGTTTGGAACGGAAATGGAGGTGCCTTTCAGGTCCTCGGTGGTGTTGTATTCGCTGTCAGCCAGAACGTACAGGGATTTGCATCCGATGTGCGCGCCGCCGACGAAGGTCAGGTCAACGTCGTTGGTGGCCGGAACCAGCATGGTGGCGATGTGGCCTACTGCAACCTGCGCCTGGTTGGTGCCCAGCGCCTCGGTGTAGGAGGAACCTTTGAAGCCCTCAGCGGTCAGGCCGGCCTCTTCATAGTAACCAAGGTAATCCGCAACGGTTGGACCGGAAGTGCAGCCGTCGGACATGTAGTAGAGGATCGGATCTCCATAAGCGGGCTCTGCCTCCATAGCAGCCTGCTCTTCAGCGGTTGGAGCCAGGTCGCCGATTTCCTCAGCGCGGCCGTCGATGCTCAGTGGAACAAACATCTTGTCCCACTGGCCGGAGGTGGAAGCCTCGAAGGAGTTCATGTGTTCGGAGTCAGCAGAAGCGGAAGCGCTGTCCGCAACGGTGCCGGCCAGCTCCTGGGTGCGGGTTTCGCCCCACAGCATGGTGTCGGTCACAGCAGCGGCATTTTGTACGATCGGAACGGTGCAGCCTTCAGCCTCAACAGGATCGCCTACAGAGTAGTCCGGGATGATCTCGTCCGGGCAAACTGGGGTCCAGGCTTTCTCCATGATCTCGTCAACGGTCAGCTCGGTGTTGGTGATCAGGCCCAGACGCAGGTAGTCCTCGGTGATCTCGCGCAGGGCTCTCTCGGTGAAGGCGTCGGACAGGCCAAAGTGCAGGGAGTTCCAGCATTCGATGTTCTTCTCGTAGGTGCCGGAGAGCTTGCCGTCCTCGATCATGAAGTTGACAGCGTCCTCGGCGTTCAGACGGTTGTACATACCAGCGCGCTTAACAGCCATGGTGATGTATTTTGCGTGAACCGGATTCTCCTCCAGGAAGTCGTTGTTCATTGCCATGACACAGCAGGGCTCATCTTGGAAAGCAGGGTCGGTGGTCAGCGAGATGATTGGACGCAGAGTGCCGTCCTGCACCATGTCGTAGGCCCAGATGTCGCTGAAGATGGAAGCATCAACTTCGCCGTTTTCCATCGCTGCGATGGTTGCGGAGGTCTCAACGTTTAGCAGTTCGATGTCGTTGTTCGGGTCAACGCCATACTCGTCGAGCAGACGGGCAACGATGTTGTGGTCGGAGTTGCCAAGACCATCGTGGATAGCGACGGTTTTGCCCTTCAGATCCTCAACGGTCTGGATGTCGCTGTCGTTGAGCACGAAGATAGTTTTGCAGCCGACATGCGCGCCGGCAACAAAAGTGTAGTTTACGTCGTTGGTGATCGGAACCAGCATGGTCGCGATGTGGTCGATGCCCCACATAGCCTGGCCGGTGCCGACCGCCATGTAGGTGGAATCTCCCTGTACAATTTTGGCGTTGATGCCGTACTCCTCATAGTAGCCCAGCACGTCAGCCATGTATTTGGCGGATACGCAGTTGCCTCCATTGTAGATGTAGGTCAGCTCGGTGCCAAACGCAGGTTCCTGTTTCATGGCTTCCCAGTCCTCTGCAGAAACGCCTTCCGGACGGTCCGAATCGTCGGCAGTCTCAGTTGTTTCCGCGGAGGTGGTGTCCTCGGTTTCCGCTTCTGTCTCGGTTGGTGTGGTGGTGTTGGCTTCTGTGGAAGTCTGTTCACCGCCGCAGGCTGCCATCGACAGCATCATTGCGGATGCCAGCAGGACACAAATCAACTTTCTTAAATTCTTCATTGGATCCTTTACTCCTTTTGTATGAATTTATTATTTCCGCAAAGTTTAGCAGGGAACTATTCCTTGACGCCGTAATTGAGCATTTCCAGAATCTGGTTGCGGTACTCAATAAACTGCGCGCTGCTACGATTGCGGGGATAATCCAGTTTGATCGGAATGTCCGCCTTGATGCGGCCGGGGCTGGGTTCCATGACGATGACGCGGGTACCCATATAGATGGCCTCGTCGACGTCGTGGGTGACCATGACGGCAAGCTGGTTGCGGCCTTTCCAGGCAGAGAGGATTTCATCCTGCATGTTCATGCGGGTGAAGGCGTCCAGAGCGCCCAGAGGCTCGTCCAGCAGCAGGATGGGCGGCTCGTTGATCAGGGTGCGCACCAGCGCAACACGCTGCGCCATACCGCCGGAGAGCTGTCCCGGATAATCGTCCTTAAAGTTTTTCAGACCAATCAGGTCGAGCATGTGGTCTACCCGCTGCTCGTTGCCCTTGAGCTTGTTCTGCATCTTCAGGCTGAAGCCGATATTTTTTTCCACCGTCAGCCACGGGAACAGGGTCGGGCGCTGGAACACCATGCCGCGGTCCGGGGCTGGGCCGGTGATTTCTTTGTCATTTACACTCAGAGTACCTACAGTGGGGGTGATGAGCCCGGCAATCAGGCGCAGGATGGTGGATTTACCGCAGCCCGAGGTGCCGACCAGGCTGATGAATTCCCCGCTTTTCATCTCCAGACTGATGCTGCTCAAAGCGTGGGTGATTTCGTCCTTCTCCACCTTGGCAAAGCTCTTGGAAACATTGTCCAGTTTTAATACAACGGAATCTGCCATTTATTTCACAACTCCAATCTGCCAACGCAGTACGCGCTGCTTGATCAAATTCAGGGCCTTTGTTACGATAGTAAAGATAAAGCAGATGACGAACAGGGCGGCGAACATCTTGTTGTATGCGGCCCAGGATTTTGCCCAGGTCATGTACCAGCCCAGACCGGCCTCAACACCCATCATCTCCGCAATCATGATGGCGGTGCAGGCAGTACTCATCGCCTGGGTCATGCCCTGCAGGATGCTTGGCATGGCGTGCGGGATAGCGACGCGGAAGACAAGCTGTCTCTCATTTGCGCCCAGGGTGCGGGCAGCTTCAAAGTAGTCCTTGTCGACGTTGGAGATGCCGGTCATCGAAGCGACAGTGACGGCAAACCAGGAGCCTAAAGCAATGATGAAAACCGCACCATCGGATAGGGTGATGGGGAGAACCATCATAATTGGAATCCAGGTGGAGGTTGGGATAGGACCCATAAACTTAATAATAGGGTCTACCCAATAACGCATCCGTTTGCTGTAACCGCAGGTAATGCCTGTGATGAGGCCAAAGAAAGAACCGATGAAGTAGCCGGTGAAGAGCAGGCGCAGGGTATACAGGGTGCTGACAATCAGCATCTCCCGATCCTCCCAGGCGATGTTGAGGATGCTGTTCAGGCATGGAATAAATGGCTGATCCAGAATGCCGGTTTTCAGTGTCAGGTAATCATAGGCGGTCAGCAGCAGAAAGAAAGCCGCATGCAAAGGCGCTTTATAGCGGACCTTCTGGAAAAATGGCTTGTCGTTCATCGCATATTTGACCAGCGCGACGATGGCGCGCACAGTATAAAGCACGATCAGAATAACCAGAAGATACAGATAGGTGTTTGGGTTGCTGTTGTTAGAAGAGTTTGGTACAAGCAGATACTCCGCGACAGCAATTGCGCCGCACAGAATCGGGAAAAGAACAATCACGCAGTCCAGAAATTTTTGGAAAGGGGTTTTCTCCTTTTCTTCCAGCTCCTGGAGCTGCTGGCGGTTGAGCTGTTCCAGCTCTGTCTGTCTGGAGGTCTTTTGAGCGGTAGATGCTTGGTTGCCCATAAAAACAGATCACACTCTCTTTCTTTAGTATAAAATCCGAGACAAGATCGAAATGGCCGGTTTTGGTTACTTGGTACAAAATGCCCCGGCTAAAATGCAAAAATAGTATAATACAAAGGACTTCATTTTTGAAATAGAAAAAAATGAAACAGCGATAGGTTTTTCTGAATAAAGAGAGAAGAAATGCGTTCAGATGAAACTTTTTTATACAGAAAGCCAACAAATTGTAAACGCTATAGATAAACTTTATGAACAAATCATTTCTTCATAGAAAAAAACAAACGCGCCAGCCGCGCAATTCCTCACATTTTGAAAAGTACAGTGCAAAGGCAGATTGATTTTTTGAATGATGAAAACTAATTGTATCGATAAAAGGAATTGGTTTATTTTGTCATAACATGGTAAGATAATAAGGAAAGAAAGCATGATCTGGGGGAAAGATTTTGAAGATAGAAAAGCTGTATTATTTTTTGAGCGTGGCAAAACACCTCAACTTTACCCGCGCTGCCCAGGAATGCCACATCGCGCAGCCGGCCATCAGCGAGCAGATCAGCTCCCTGGAAAAGGAATTGGGGGTGCAGCTCTTTGAGAGAGGAGCACGCAGCATCCGGCTGACGGCGGCGGGCGAGGTATTTTACCAGAATATCTCCCGCTTTGTTCAGAATTATGAACAGAGCCTGCGCGAGGTGCGCACCTCGCTGCAGGAGAAAAGCCTGGTGATCGGCGTCAACCACTTTAACCTCCCGCGGCTGCTTTCTGGGGCGGTCCGCAGGCTGCAGGAGCGCTTTCCTTCTATCCGGGTGGAGTATCGAACCGCCTGCGCCTTTGCTCCGGAAACCTTTTCGGCGGAAGATGGCTGCGACGTGGTCTTTACCTGGGGCGAACAATCCAACCTGCTGGGAGGCATTGCGGAGGAAGTCTTGCTGTCGCGCCCGGCGGTCGCCCTGTTGTATGAGGGACACCCGCTGGCAGTCAACCCGGTTTTGACCCGCGAACAGCTCAGCCATGTGCAGATGATCGTGCCGGTGTGTCAGCACTGCCGGGACTTTACTGCGTTTTATCTGCGCCGGATGGAGCAGCTTCATGTTAAAATGGGAAGAAAGGCCCTGGCACAGGACGCCGCCAGCATGCTTTTGATGCTGGAAAGCGGAGCGGGCATCACGGTTGGCCCGCAGGGCGCCTTCCAGGAAAACGGCCACCTGGTCGCCCGGACGATTGAGGGCTGCGGCGAGTTTGGAAACTGGCGCGCCCTTTTTCGCAGGGGGAAGGTCAATCCATTGGTCGGTGCGCTGCTGGATATCATAAAGGAGATGGACAAACGTGATGGGGATTGAACGGCTGGACTACTTTTTAAGCGCGGTGCGCTGTGGGAGTTTTACAAGGGCCGCTCAGGAGTGCGGCGTAGTGCCGTCCACTATCAGCCAGCAGATCGCTTCGCTGGAGAAGGAGGTCGGGTTCTCGCTTTTTGCGCGTAAAGGCAGAGGTGTGGTCCTGACACGGCAGGGAGAATTGTTCTATCAAAAGGCACAGGGGCTGCAGACCGAGTATCGAACCGCAGTCCGGCAGACACAGATGGCCAAACGCCTGCAGGTGGGGGTAAACAGCATGCATAATCTGCAGGCGCTGCAGCAGCTCTTTCTGCAGCAGGAGCACGATGGACTGGAGGTGTGTATCGAGCAGTACAGTGTCCGCCAGGCTCGGGAAAAGCTTCGCTCTGGAGAGTGCGATCTGTTTTGGGGATACGCCTCTCCGGCCTGGGAAGGGTTTATGCAGAAAACGCTTGCGCCGCAGCCGGTCTATGTTTGGGGTGCAGATCTGCCGGAGGGTCCTGTCGGGTTGGAGCAGCTTCTCCAACAGGATAAACAGCTCTATTTCAGCTGGGAACTGTGGGAATATCTGCAGACGGTTTGTCCGGAAATTGCGCAAAAGCAGAAGGAAGAAAAGCTGCGGCTGCTGGATAACCCGGACATGGTTTTGCCGACAGCACAGGCAAACCGCCAGATTGCCCTGACGGTGGCTCCCGACCAAGAGAAAGGGCAGCTGCTTGTGAGCGAAAAGACAGGGAAGCCGCTGCAGATCTGGCAGGCGGCCTTCTGGAGCAAGGAGGAGCCGAAGGAAATTCTGCGGAAGTTTTTTGAAAGAATTGAAGAGGATTTATAAAGCGGAAGGCACACGGTATGGTGTGCCTTCCGCTTATTGCAGATTGTCTTATGTAATAAAGGAGAAAAGAAAAATTGGATGGGGAATGGAAAAATGGATTGGTTATTTTAGAGAAGAAATCTTGAAAAGCAGGTGACAAGACAGCAGGTGATTCAGCACTTTGCATAATTTTAACCAAAAAATAACCAAAAAAATCACTTGTATTTTATGCGTAATTGATTTACAATAGAAACCTGAACAAAAAGGATCAAACTAAAGATGAGAGGAGGGAGGGCTGTGTGAAAACACATCCATTTATTCTCTGGAAAAGGAGCGGCTGAAAGGAAAGAAAAGTCTGATTTCTGTGTAATATCCGCGCGGCTGGTACGCGGAAATTTTCCAGCGCTCTTTTGTAAAAAGGAGGAAACAAAATCATGAAAAACAAAAAGGTTTTTCTGGCGGTATGGCTGGGGATTGCAGTGGTCTTTTTGATCGGCAGCCTGTTGACCATGCCAGATGGGGGAAAGGCGGAAACCATCCAGGAGACAATGCGCGACGCAGTGCTGCATGAATCCAACCAAATCAGCTTCTTCGGACTGCGCACCGTCAACCCGGCGCTGATCTCCGGCATGGTGGTGACGGCGGTATTGCTGATTGCCGCTACGTGCATCCGCATCTTTGTCATCCCCAAATTCCGATATGTCCCAGGCAGATTCCAGATGCTGCTCGAGCAGGCAGTTGGGATGTTTGATGGGATGGCCAAATCGAACAGCCCGTGGCGGAACAGCTTCTTGGGAGCTTACATCTTTGCCGCTGCGGCCTACATCTTTTTTGGGACGCTGTTTGAGCTGTTCGGCTTCCAGGTGATCACAACCGAGGGGCTGTCGATTGCTTTGCCGGCGCCGCTCTCCGATGTCAACGCGGCGATCATGCTGGGCGTGCTCTCCTACTGTGTCATCTTCTCCGGTGCAATTGCCGGAAACGGCATCAGGGGAATCGGCAGCGCACTCAAGGAGGTTTCGCTGCTGATTTCGATGAGCTTCCGTCTGTTCGGCGCGCTGCTCAGTGGATTGCTGGTCACCGAGCTGGTTTATTACTACATCAATCTCAGCTTCGTCCTGCCGGTTGTGGTCGGCGTGCTGTTCACATTGCTGCACGCGCTGATTCAGAGCTACGTTTTGACCATGCTGACGGCGCTGTTCTACGGCGAGATGTCCGAGCCCAAGCCGCCAAAGCAAAAGCATGGCAAAAAAGCGGCCCTGCAAAAGCCCGAAGCGGCTGACCTTGTGTAATATTTATTGGAGGTAAGTAAAATGAATATTGTAAAGAAAATTTCTGTAATGTTGATGATGGTTCTGCTGGTTGTAGCGATGGCCCTTCCTGCTTTTGCTTCCACCACAACGACTGCCGCTCCGGAGCAGACACAGGTTCAGGAGGAGCAGGAGGACAGCACCGACGGCTTAAAGGCGATTGCGGCAGGCATGGCAATCGGTCTGGCTGCGGCGGGCGGCGCAATCGCGATGGGCATCGTCGGCGGCAAGGCGGCGGAAGGTATCTCCCGCCAGCCGGATATGGAAAGCAAGATCCGCACCACCCTCATGCTGGATCTGGTATTTATTGAGACCGCAATTATCTACGCCCTGCTTGTCGTCATCCTGATTATCTTCGTTTTGTAAAGGCGGGTGCAGTATGAATATTCCGTTGAATATCGACTGGCAGCAGATTCTGCTGCATCTTTTCAACTTTACCATCCTGGCGGGCGGACTTTATTTGCTGCTCTATCGCCCGGTCAAGGAGTTCATGCAGAAGCGCGACGCCTACTATCAGGGCATCAACGACCAGGCTGAACAGCTCAAGCAGCAGGCTGACCAGCTCAAAAAGGATTATCAGCAAAAGCTTTCCGAGGCGGACAGTGAGATTGCGCAGAAAAGAGCCGACGTGCAAAAGCAGCTGGAGGCTTTCCGCCAGCAGCAGGTAAGCCAGGCGGAAAAACAGGCGCAGGCAATTTTGCAGAAAGCCAAAGAGAGCGCCGACCGTGAACACGAACAGATGCTTTCCAAAGCCTCGAAGGAGCTGACCGATCTGGCAGTGAGCGCGGCGGAAAAGATCGTTTTGAAAGATCAGGGCGATCCCTATGATCAATTTTTAAATTTGGTGGAAGGGGAGAAGCCGCATGAACAATCCAAAGAATAAGGCTATTTTAAGAAGTGCTGCTGCGCCGAATGAGAAAAACCGCGAGCGGCTGCTTGCTTTTCTCAAAAAGACCTACCAGCAGGATGTGGAGCTGGAATGGCAGGAAGACGAACACATTCAGGACGGCTTTCTGCTGCAGGTAGGTACCGACATCTATGACTGGACCATCGAGGGCAGGCTGCGCCAGTTTAAGGAGCGGCTGGAAAAACTGCCCAACACCCGCGACGACATCATCCCACTGATGAAGGAGAGCGTCGAAAACTGGACGCCTGAGGTCACCCCCGAGGAGATCGGGGAGGTCATCTCGGTGGGCGACAACATCGCCACCGTCTCAGGACTGGACCATGCGGCCTACGGTGAGATTCTGCTTTTCCCCTCCGGCATCAAGGGCATGGTGCAGGATTTAAAGCCGGGGGAAATCGGCTGCATCCTCTTTGGCGACGCCGAGGAGGTCAGCGAGGGAAGCATTGTCCGCCGCAGCGGCAGGATGGCGGGCATCCCGGTCGGAGACGCCTTTTTGGGCCGCGTGGTGGACGCGCTGGGCAACCCGATTGATGGCAAAGGCCAGATCGAGGCGGCGGACTACCGTCCAATCGAGATGCCCGCGCCGGAGATCATCGACCGCCAGCCGGTCAATCAACCGATGGAAACCGGCCTGCTTGCCATCGATTCGATGTTCCCCATCGGCCGCGGACAGCGCGAGCTGATTATCGGCGACCGCCAGACCGGCAAGACAGCGATTGCCTTGGACACCATCCTCAACCAGAAGGGCAAGGACGTCATCTGTATCTATGTCGCCATCGGCCAGAAGGCAAGCTCGGTGGCACAGCTGGCGGAGACCTTAAAGAAGCACGACGCGATGGATTATTCGATCATCGTCAGCGCCTCGGCCAGCGACTCCGCAACCCTGCAGTACATCGCGCCCTATGCCGGCTGCGCGCTGGGCGAATATTTTATGTACAATGGCAAGGACGTGCTGATCGTCTACGACGACCTTTCCAAGCACGCCATCGCCTACCGCGCGCTGAGCCTGCTGCTTGAGCGCTCTCCCGGCCGTGAGGCCTATCCGGGCGACGTCTTTTACCTGCATTCCCGCCTGCTTGAGCGCTCCGCCCACCTCTCCGACGAAAAGGGCGGCGGCAGCATGACAGCCCTTCCGATTGTCGAGACCCAGGCCGGCGACGTTTCGGCCTACATTCCGACCAACATCATCTCGATCACCGACGGCCAGATCTTTTTGGAGAGCGACCTGTTCTTTGCCGGCCAGCGTCCGGCGGTCAATGTCGGCCTGTCGGTTTCCCGTGTCGGCGGCGACGCCCAGACCAAGGCGATGAAGACCGCCGCGGGCGCGCTACGTCTGGACCTGGCGCAGTACCGCGAGATGGAGGTCTTCACCCAGTTCTCCAGCGACCTGGACGAGGTCACCAAAAAACAGCTGCAGTACGGTCAGGGCCTGATGCGCCTGCTTCGCCAGCCGCAGTATCATCCGATGCAGCAGCATGAGCAGGTTGTCCTGCTGATTGCGGCGCTCAACCATGTGATGCAGGACGTGCCGGTGGAGAAGATCGACCAGTTCCGCAGCGAGTACCTTGCCTACATGCAGGACGCTGCCTCCGCCCTCTGTGCCCAGATTGACCAGACCGGCATGCTGAGCAAAGAGGACTATCAGTCGGTTCTGCAGCTGGCAAAACAGTTCCAGCAGAGCACCGCAGAGCGGTACGTTCCGCAGACGAGGTAACGGTCATGGCAAGCACATCGGAAATCAAAAACAGGATTGCAAGCGTGAAGGAGACGCAGAAAATCACCAACGCCATGTATCTGATCGCCTCCACCAAGCTGCGCAAGGCCAGAAACGATCTGGACAACACCCGTCCCTACTTTTATGAGTTGCGCAGCGAGATCAAGCGCATCTTCCGCACCGTCAACGATGTGGACAGCCCTTACTTTTATCCCCCGGACTATGACCCGGCGGACCACGTTGGCGGCACCTACGGGTGCCTGGTGATTACGGCGGACAAAGGCCTGGCGGGCGCTTACAATCAGAATGTCATCAAGGAAGCAAAGCGGCTGGTGGACGCACACAGCGATACCAAGCTCTTTGTGGTGGGGGAGTATGGACGCCGCTTTTTTGAGCAGCGCAATATCCCCATCGAGCGCAGCTTTCTTTACACCGCGCAGAACCCGACGCTGGAGCGCGCGCGGGAGATCAGTTCCTTTTTGCTGGAGCAGTACGACAGCGGCGCGCTCAAAAAGATTTTTGTCGTCTACACCGATATGCCAAACGGCATAACGATGAATGCGCGCAGCACCCGCCTGCTGCCGTTCCACCGCACCTACTTTGACACGCCGGCCAGCGAGAAGAAGGTCTCGGTGCCGTTCGAGTTTACTCCCTCGGTGGCGGCGGTGCTCAACGGCATCATGCCGAGCTATCTGACAGGATTTATCTATAGCGCGCTGATCGACAGCTTCTGCAGCGAGCAGAACGCCAGAATGACGGCGATGGATGCGGCCAACAAAAACGCGGAGGAGCTGCTCTCCCAGCTCTCTCTGCAGTATAACCGCGTGCGGCAGGCTGCCATCACCCAGGAGATCACCGAGATCAGCGCCGGCGCGAAGGCGCAGAAGAAAAAGAGAGAGAAAGGAGCGAGTGTGCGATGAAGTATGGAACCATCACACAGGTTTCCGGACCGGTTGTCGACGTCGCCTTTGAGTCGGGATATCTGCCCAAGATCCGGGAGGCGATGACCGTCTCGGTCAACGGAACACAGCGGGTCATGGAGGTGTCCCAGCACGTCGGACACGACACCGTCCGCTGCATCATGCTGGCGGGCAGCGAGGGTTTGTCCCGCGGGATGCAGGTATGCGCCCCCGGCTCGACCATCACCGTGCCGGTCGGCGAACAGACGCTGGGCAGGATGTTCAACGTCCTGGGAAAGGCCATCGACGGCAAGGAGGAGCTGCCGCAGGAGGTGGAGCGCCACAGCATCTACCGCAAGGCGCCTGACTTTGCGGACCAGCAGCCGATCGGCGAGATTCTGGAGACCGGCATCAAGGTCATCGACCTGCTGGAGCCGTATCCGAAAGGCGGCAAGATCGGATTGTTTGGCGGCGCGGGCGTCGGCAAAACCGTCCTGATTCAGGAGCTGATCCACAACGTCGCGATGGAGCACAACGGCTATTCGGTCTTTACCGGTGTCGGCGAGCGCAGCCGCGAGGGCAACGACCTGTGGAGAGAGATGCAGGGCAGCGGCGTAGCGGATAAGACCGCGCTGGTGTTCGGACAGATGAACGAATCCCCCGGCGTGCGCATGCGCGTCGCGCTGGCGGGACTGACCATGGCGGAATATTTCCGCGACCAGCAGCACAAGGACGTCCTGCTCTTTATCGACAACATCTTCCGTTTTGTGCAGGCGGGCAGCGAGGTTTCCACCCTGCTGGGCCGCATGCCGTCCGCGGTCGGCTACCAGCCAACTCTGGCAAACGAGATGGGCGAGCTGCAGGAGCGCATCACCTCCACCCGCGACGGTTCGGTTACCTCGGTGCAGGCGGTTTACGTCCCGGCCGACGATCTGACCGACCCGGCCACCGCGACCACCTTCACCCATCTGGACGCAACCACCGTTCTGAGCAGAAAGATTGCCGAGCAGGGCATCTACCCGGCGGTGGACCCGCTGCAGTCCAGCTCCCGCCTGCTGGAGCCCGGCAAGGTCGGGGAGGAGCACTACCAGATTGCCCGCCGCGTGCAGGAGATTCTGGAAAAGTACAACGAGCTGCAGGACATCATCGCAATCCTCGGCATGGATGAGCTGAGCGATCAGGACCGCCAGACGGTCATGCGCGCCAGAAAGATTCAGCGATTCCTCTCCCAGCCGATGCACGTCGCGGAGAAGTTCACCAACATCCCCGGCGCCTATGTCCCGCTCAAGGAGACGCTGCGCGGTTTTCAAATGATTATCGACGGTGAGATGGATCAGTATCCGGAGGCGGCGTTCTTCAATGTCGGTACCATCGATGACGTCATCCGGAAGGCCCAGAGCATGGGAGGGGAGAACTGATGGAAGAATTCCAGGTCAAGATCCTGGCGTCAGACCACCCCTTCTATGAGGGAAAATGCTACTCGCTGGTGATTCCAACCCTGCGGGGCATGTACGGCATCCACGCCCACCACAGCAATATGATTACCGCGATTATCCCCGGCACGCTGCAGTACCAGATTGTACCCGGCGCGCCACTGGAGGCCGCTGTCTCCAATGGGCTGGCAAAGGTGGAAAACGGCGAGGTGCTGATCCTGGTCGACACCGCCGAGCGCCCCGAGGAGATCGACGCCAACCGAGCCCGCCGGGACGCCGACGCGGCAAAGGAAGCGATTTTGCAGAAAAAGAGCATCCAGGAGTACCGCTCCGCACAGGCAAATCTTGCCAGAGCGCTCAGCCGCCTGCGCGTCAAGAGGGGCAGCAAATAATGACAAAAATCCTCCGTACCAGTTGGTTTGGTATGGGGGATTTTTCATTTTAAATAAGAAAAATTTACCCCTTCCCTCTTGACTTGTAGTGCACTCCAGGTTCTATAATAAAAAATAGAAAGCCTGCGGATGCAGGGGAGGGACTACGCCGCAAAAGAAATACCAGAAGCGGCATCAAGTGTAGGGAGGAAAACGGTATGTCCAATCAAAAACCAATTCCAGGAACAGGCGGCGACCACTATGTTCCGTACGAGCAACGCTCGGGAGAAGAGTCGGCAGTTTACTTTACCAGAGATCTTTCTGCAGAGGGCCTGCGCAAAATCTTCAGCAGGGTCAGCGGCAATATGACCGGCAAGGTTGCCATCAAGCTGCACACCGGCGAACCGCACGGACCAAACATTATCCCGCGCCCGTGGGTCAAGGAGCTGATTGAAAAGGACCTGCCGAGTGCGACCATTGTGGAGACCAACTCCTACTATGAGGGCGGCCGCTACACCACCGAGCAGCACCGGGAGACCCTGCAGGTCAACGGCTGGACCTTCTGTCCGGTGGACATCATGGACGCGGACGGAACCGCACCGCTGCCGGTCAAGGGCGGCAAGTGGTTCACCGAGATGGAGATGGGAAAAAACATCCTCAACTACGATTCGATGTTTGTCCTCACCCACTTCAAAGGCCACTCCAAGGGCGGCTTTGGCGGCTCGAATAAAAACATCGGCATCGGCTGTGCGGATGGACGCATCGGCAAGGCGATGATCCACACCACCCCGGGCTCCAGCGATATGTGGGACATCTCCGACGAGGAATTTATGGAGCGCATGACCGAATCGGCCAAGGCGGTGGTCGACCACTTCGGCCAGCACATCACCTTTGTCAACGTCATGCGCAATATGTCGGTTTCCTGTGACTGTGAGGGAAGCGCCGCTGCGCCGGTCGTCACCCCAAATGTCGGCATCCTGGCCTCCCGCGACATCCTGGCCATCGATCAGGCGTCGGTGGATCTGGTATACGCGATGAAGGAGGAGGACCACAAGGATCTGGTGGAGCGCATTGAAAGCCGTCACGGCCTGCGCCAGCTCAGCTACATGAAGGAGCTGCAGATGGGCAACGACCGCTATCAGCTCATCGATATCGATAACGGCGACGCTGCCATCTCTCCAAAGGACGCGGTCAAGGACATTGTCCCTTTTAAAGAATAATGGAGAATCAGAAGAAGGAGCCCTTTGGGGCTCCTTCTTTGTGCACCGGTGGGGAAAAACGCCCGCATCGCCGCCGAAAATGCACCTTCAATCCGCCTTGTGGGGGCAAAGCGGTGAAAAAAATAGGGCTCGGGGGG
>JABLTR010038142.1_pt1 | contig 41821 bp, 34 predicted proteins | sample 7160071 | NCBI WGS metagenome assembly JABLTR01 (sample SAMN14651230, study PRJNA627086) | human gut metagenome | isolation source: feces | host: Homo sapiens | reverse complement strand
AGGCTGGGGAGTTTTTTTGGTGCTTCCGTGCGAGGAATCGAACAGGACGGCCGCCCGCAGGCGGCAAAAAACAATCCTGCGGATTGTTTTTTAGTCCGCGGGAGATGGACGCACGAGCGGAAAGTTGATGTGGCCGGGGTGGTTGGCGGAGGCTGTTGTTTAAGATTGGCGTAGAGGCTTTCGGAAGTGCGCGGGCCGGGCGTGCCCGGCCCCTACGGGGCGGCGATGGGGAAATGAGGGATGGCGGTAGGTTTCGGTGGGGTGTGGGCACCCCGCCCTACGCATGGATTTTAAGTGGGGCCGTAGGGCGGCCAGTCCTCTGGCCGCCGCCAAAGACTTGCGGCGGCGGGAAGTGCCGGGAGGGATGAATCCCTCCCCTACGAATCAACCGAAAAAGGGGGTGCGGCGGTAAGTTGCGGGCCGCATATATGCGGCCCCTACAGGTGAACCGCAAGAGGGATATGGCATCGGGTTGCGGGCCGGGCGTGCCCGGCCCCTACGGTATGGCGATGGTGAATGGGATATAATAATAGATTACGGCGCTGGGAAGGTGCAGCGGCGGCGAATCAATGTTGTGGGTGTAGAATTTCCGGGAGCATTTTTGTTGGTTATGACTAACAGTTTTCGTTGAAAAGTCTGCGCAGATTCTGTATACTTAGTTACAACATACTATATAACCAAAGGCAGCATCGCGCAATTCTCAACCATTGGGCCGGGGACGGCTTCAGGGCGGGGTTTGTGTGGTGTTGCCATGCAATTTCGTTGAAATTCTGGTTGGGAAGTTGGTTGTGCGGTGAAAAAAATTAGGATACAACGGGTCAGTGCGTTTGACATCATCATTACGCTGGCGCTTGCGGTGGTTTTTGTTGCCCTTTCGCTGCGGGGCACCGGGGAGCTTACGCAGATGCAGTGCGCCACGGACGATTATATCCAGTGTGAAACGCTGGCCCGCCAGCTGCAGAGCGGGTCGGATTATCTGGTGGAGCAGGTGCGGATGTACACCGCGACCGGCCAGCGAGAGTACATGGACAACTACTTTGAGGAGCTGAACACGACCCGCCGCCGCGAGACCGCGCTGGAGTATTTCGCTGAGAATTACAGCGACACCGATGCGTTTACCCTGCTGAAATCTGCCATGTCCACCTCGCAGTATCTGAGCTATACCGACCGTTATGCCATGCGTTTGACGGCGCAGGCCACGCTGGCCGACACCGCCGACTGGCCGGCCGAGATACAGACGGTCTCGCTGCATGACAGCGACCTGACGATGTCGGACGCCGATAAGATGCGCAAGGCCCAGCAGTTGGTCAGCAACAGCCAGTACCAGAATATGCGTGAGGATGTGACGAACAATATCTCCGAGAGTCTGGCGGCACTGATCGAGCTGACCCGCTCACGCCAGAACCGTGCCGAGCAGATCTTTACCGATGTCTACCGCAAGATCGAACTTTGCGCGGCTGTGCTGGTCGCGCTGATGCTTGAGATCTGCATCATCACCCGCCATCTGGTCGTGAAGCCGCTGCTGCAATACAGCCAGAGCATCCAGCGCGGGGAAATCTTCCCGGTGGTGGGCGCCGCCGAGCTGCAGGAGCTGGCGCTGACCTACAATGAGGTCTACCGCGAAAATCAGGAGACGCAGAAGCTTATCCGCCATGAGGCCGAGCACGATGCGCTGACCGATGCGCTGAACCGCGGCGCGTTTGAAAAGATCCTGAACATTTATGAGGGCGGCGAAAAGCCCTTTGCAATGATCATCTGCGATATCGACATTTTTAAGCAGGTCAATGACCTGCACGGTCATACGGTCGGCGATCTGATCTTAAGGAAGGTGGCGCGCCTGCTGACGACCACCTTCCGCAGTATCGACTATGTCTGCCGGATCGGCGGCGATGAGTTTGCCGTGATCATGGTGGATGTCGGCCGTGAGCTGAGCCACACGGTCAGCGACAAGATCGAGCTGATCAATGACGCCATGTCCAACCCCACGGACGGACTTCCCGCTGTTTCGCTGAGCGTGGGTGTGGCCTTTACCGACCGCGAAAACCCCGGCGAGAGCATCTTTAAGGATGCCGATCAGGCGCTGTACCGTGTAAAACAGAACGGTAAGCACGACTGTGGCTTCTATTAAGCGGCGCACGGAGGTGACGCGCGCACGGCTGCTGGCGTTGCTGTTTCCGCGCCGGTGCCCTTTTTGCGGGGCGCTGCTCGGGGCGGATGCCGTGCAGGGGACAGTCTGCCCGGCCTGCCTGCCGGAGGAGATGCGGCTGCAGCATCTGCCGCCGCGCCTGCCGGAAGGAGAGCATGCTTTTTACGCGCTGGGGGAGGCTGCGGCCGCCTACTACTACGCCGATGCAGTGCGCGGCGCGATTTTGCGCTGCAAGCGCGGCGGCCGCCCGTGGTATGCGCAGGAGCTGGCCGACCGGATGGCGGTGCTGATCTTCGGCGCGCTGCCCGCCAGCAGGGTGGGGGAGTTGCCGCAGTACCGCGGGCTGCATACGCTGCCGCTGTACAGCTGTATTGTGCCGGTGCCGCCCAACAAGCCGCGGCCCGGCGTACCGGGGCTGCCGCTTTTGCTGGCGCGCCGGTTGAGCGCAGTGCTGGGAATCCCGGTGGTGACGCCGCTCTACATAAAGAATCCGGGCCGCCCGCAGAAGGAGCTGACCCGCGAGGAACGGCTGCGCCGCGCGAAAGCGGCCTTTGCCTGCCGCCCCGGCACCGACCTGACCGGCAAGCGGGTGCTGTTGGTCGATGACATTATCACGACAGGGGCCACAGCGTCCGCCTGTGCGGCGGCGCTGCTGCAGGCCGGTGCCATTGAGGTGACCGCTGCAGCCATTGCCGCAACCGAGGAGTTGCCCAAGGCACAGCAGAAAAAAGAACGCTGAAATGAAAAAGGACCGCGGCCGCAGCCGACAGAATGCGCCGGCTGCGGTCTTTTTTTGCGTCTTGTGAGGCCGCGCCTGCCGGGCGGGTTTTCTGTCAAAAAACCGTGCAAAATTTTGGTACATTTGCCACGCGATTTATTTTTAGACATCCTGTATAATATAGGCAACAGAATCGGTTTTCCGAACCACAAGGAGAATTGCGATGGCAAACGAAAAGTACATTATGGCGCTGGATGCAGGCACGACCTCCAACCGGTGCATCCTTTTCAACGCCCGGGGCGAGATGTGCAGCGTGGCGCAAAAGGAGTTTACCCAGTACTTCCCCCAGCCGGGCTGGGTGGAGCATGATGCCAACGAGATCTGGACCACCCAGTTGGGCGTGGCGCTGTCGGCCATGAACCAGATCGGCGCCTCAGCGGAGGACATTGCCGCCATTGGCATTACAAACCAGCGCGAGACAACGATCGTATGGGACCGCGACACCGGTGAGCCGGTCTGCCATGCCATCGTATGGCAGTGTCGCCGCACAAGCGAATACTGCGATACGCTCAAGGCGCAGGGCCTGACCGACAAAATCCGGGAAAAGACCGGTCTTGTCATTGACGCCTATTTCTCGGCAACCAAGCTGAAATGGATTCTGGACAATGTGCCCGGCGTGCGTGCGCGGGCCGAGCGTGGCGATTTGCTTTTTGGCACGGTCGAGACTTGGCTGATCTGGAAGCTGACCTGCGGCAAGATCCATGTGACCGACTATTCCAACGCCAGCCGGACGATGCTGTTCAACATCCACACGCTGGACTGGGACGATGAGATCCTGCAGATCCTTGACATACCGCGCTGCATGCTGCCCAACCCCGTGCCCAACAGCGAGTTTTACGAGTACGCCGACCCGATGCACTTCGGCGGCGAGATCAAGATCGCCGGTGCAGCGGGTGACCAGCAGGCGGCGCTGTTCGGGCAGACCTGCTTCCAGCGGGGCGAGGCAAAAAGCACCTTTGGCACCGGCGGCTTTATGCTGATGAATGTCGGTGAAAAGCCGGTGTTCTCTCACAACGGGCTGGTCACCACCGTGGCGTGGGGGCTGGACGGCAAGGTGAATTATGCGCTGGAGGGTTCAATTTTTGTGGCGGGCGCGGCCATCCAATGGCTGCGCGATGAGCTGCATCTGCTGGAGGATGCCAGGGACTCCGAGTATATGGCGCAGAAGGTGCGGGACACGAACGGCTGCTATGTCGTGCCGGCCTTTACCGGTCTGGGCGCGCCCCACTGGGATCAGTATGCGCGCGGCGCTATTGTGGGGCTGACCCGCGGCGTCAACAAAAACCACATCATCCGCGCCACGCTCGACAGCCTGTGCTACCAGATCAACGATGTGCTGACCGCGATGGAGGCTGACAGCGGCATTGCGATGACGGCGCTCAAGGTGGACGGCGGCGCCTGCGCCAACAACTACCTGATGCAGACGATGGCGGACATCAGCAGCCTGCCGGTCAAGCGGCCCTGCTGCGTGGAGACCACGGCGCTGGGCGCGGCCTATCTGGCGGGGCTGGCTGTCGGCTACTGGAAGTCCACCGAGGATGTGCTGCAGAACTGGGCCGTGGACCGTAAGTTTACCCCCACCATCACCGAGGCAGAGCGCGCCGCGCGGCTCAAGGGCTGGAACAAGGCGGTGCGCTGCTCCTACGGCTGGGCGAAGGAGGATTGACCCCCTAAAGCCCTCCCCACGAACCAACAACACGAGGTACAACATATGCATGATATAATCATTATCGGCGCGGGCGTGGCCGGGTGTGCCTGCGCGCGGGAGCTTTCGCGCTACAGCGCGGATATTCTGGTGCTGGATAAGGCGGAGGATGTCTGCTGCGGCACCTCCAAGGCCAACAGCGCTATTGTACATGCCGGCTATGATGCTGCCCACGGCAGCCTGATGGCGAAACTCAATGTCGAGGGCAGCCGCCGGATGCCCGCGCTGGCCAAGGAGCTGGATTTTGCCTACGCCCAGTGCGGCAGTCTGGTCGTCTGCCTGAGCGAGGAGGACCGCCCTGCGCTGCAAAAACTCTACGAAAACGGTATCGCCAACGGCGTGGAGGGGCTGCGCATCATCGAGCGGGACGAGCTTGTTGCGATGGAGCCGAATGTCTCCGATCAGGCGGTGGCAGCGCTCTGGGCGCCCACCGGCGGCATCGTCTGCCCGTTCGGGCTGACCTACGCGCTGGCAGAAAACGCCGCAAAAAACGGCGTACAGTTTCAGTTCAACACGGCGGTCACGGGGCTGCACCCCCTTGCGGACGGACGCGGCTGGGCCATCGAAACCGACCGCGGCACGCTGGAGGCGCGCTGCATCGTCAATGCGGCGGGCGTCTACGCCGATGTGCTGCACAATATGGCGGACGCCGACCACCCCATGAAGATCACGGCGCGGCGCGGCGATTACTTCCTGCTTGACCACACGGCCGGGCAGCATGTGCGGCATACCGTGTTCCAGCTGCCGGGCAAGTACGGCAAGGGCGTGCTGGTCACCCCCACGGTGCATGGGAACCTGCTCATCGGCCCGACCGCCATTGATGTCGAGGACAAGGAGGCCACCGCTACCACGGCGGCAGGCCTTGATGAGGTGCGCGCCAAGGCCGGGCTGGCGGTCAGGGATCTGCCGCTGCGCCAGACCATCACCAGCTTTGCCGGATTGCGCGCCCATGAGGCGCGGCACGACTTTTTCATCGGGGAGATCGCGCCCGGCTTTGTGGACTGCGCGGCCATCGAATCCCCGGGCCTGTCCAGCGCACCGGCCATCGGCGCAATGGTGGCGGATATTGTGCGGGACAGCCTGCACTTAAAAGAAAAGCCGGCCTTTGACCCGACCCGCAAGGGCATTCTGGACCCCAAGACACTGGATTTTGCTGCGCGGGCGGAGCTTATTAAACAGAACCCGGCCTACGGTCAGATCATCTGCCGGTGCGAGAGCGTGACCGAGGGCGAGATCGTGGATGCCATCCATCGTGTGCCGGGCGCGCGCAGTCTGGACGGCGTAAAGCGGCGCACCCGCGCGGGCATGGGCCGCTGCCAGGCGGGCTTCTGCAGCCCGCGCGTCATGGAGATTTTGGCGCGGGAGCTGGGCGTGGACCAGAGCGAGATCACAAAATCCGGCGGAGATTCCAAAATCATCGTCGGAACGAACAAGGATACATTTTAAAAGGGGGCTGCGTCAATGAAAAATGTTGATTTGGTCATCATCGGCGGCGGCCCGGCAGGGCTTGCGGCGGCGGTGGCGGCCCGCAAGGGCGGTGTGCAGGATATCCTGATCCTTGAGCGCGACAGCGAGCTGGGCGGTATCCTCAACCAGTGCATCCACAACGGCTTCGGCCTGCATACCTTTAAAGAGGAGCTGACCGGCCCCGAGTATGCAGCCCGGTTTATCGAGCAGGTCGAGGCGCTGGGCATTGCCTACAAGCTCAATACCATGGTATTGGATCTGGCGGCGGACAAGACCGTGACCGCCATGAATAAGACGGACGGGCTGTTCCAGCTGCACCCCAAGGCGGTCATTCTGGCAATGGGCTGCCGGGAGCGGCCGCGCGGCGCGCTGAACATCCCCGGCTACCGCCCGGCGGGTATCTTTACCGCAGGCACGGCCCAGCGGCTTGTCAACATGGAGGGTTACCTGCCCGGGCGGCGGGTGGTCATCCTCGGCTCGGGCGACATCGGTCTGATCATGGCGCGGCGGATGACGCTGGAGGGCGCCAAGGTGCTGTGCGTGGCCGAGCTGATGCCCTATTCCGGCGGCCTGAAACGCAATATTGTACAGTGCCTTGATGATTTTGGCATCCCACTGCGGCTGAGCCATACGGTCGTGGACATTCAGGGCAAGGAGCGTGTGACAGGCATTACGCTGGCCCGCGTGGAAAACGGCAAGCCCGTCCCCGGCACCGAGGAGCATTACGACTGCGATACGCTGCTGCTCTCCTGCGGGCTGCTGCCCGAGAACGAGCTGAGCCGCGCGGCAGGCGTGGCGCTCAGCCCCGTCACCGGCGGCCCGGCGGTCAATGAGAGCCTTGAAACAAACCTTCCCGGCGTGTTTGCGGCGGGCAATGTGCTGCATGTGCATGATCTGGTGGACTATGTCTCCGAGGAGGCCGCGGCGGCCGGCGCGCACGCTGCCGACTTCATCCGCAGCGGTGAGCAGCCCGGCGGGGCGGTTCTGCCCGTGCGGTGCGAAAATGGCGTGCGGTACACAGTGCCCACGACCATCCGCCCCGGCTGCGCAGGGGATACCGTGACGCTGCGCTTCCGGGTGGGCAATGTCTACAAAAACAAGAAAATCGCGGTGTATCGCGGTGATACCTGCATCTACAGCCGCAAGCGGCCCGTGCTGGCCCCCGGCGAGATGGAGACCGTCCGCCTGAAGGCCGAGCTGCTGCAGGGCCCGGGCGAAGCCGTGACCGTAACTTTGGAGGAGGGCTGACGATGGAAAAGCGTGAATTGACCTGCATCGGCTGTCCTATGGGCTGCCCCCTGACCGTAGAACTGGAAAACGGCGCGGTCACGGCGGTGTACGGCAACACCTGCCCTCGCGGCGATGCCTACGCCCGCAAGGAGGTGACCGCACCGACCCGCATTGTGACGACAACGGTGCGGGTGACCGGCGGCGTGCTGGCCGCTGTGAGCTGCAAGACGCAGACGGACATCCCCAAGGACAAGATCTTTGCCGTGGTGCGGGCGCTCAAGGCTGTGACCGTGGCCGCCCCGGTGACCATCGGGCAGGTCGTGCTGCCCAACGCCGCCGACACCGGCGTGGATGTGATCGCCACAAAAAATGTGGCAGTAAAGTAAGCGGAGAAGCCCCCTCTGTCAGGGGGCTTCTTTCATTCCGGTGCTCACAGGCGCTGTGTTATGAAAATAACTTTCCCGAAAAGGTTAAATATTTCAAGAATTTTGGGCAAAAATCAACGGTGTGTTTGAATAATGCACAAAAAAACTGTCGTATTTTCAGCTTTTCGACAATTCTGCTAAAAACACTTTCTTTTTTATGAAGAATATGTTAATATCTAATTAACAAAGTGCTTCGGCTGCAGAACCAGACAGCCCCGGCACCGAGTTGGGAGAAACCCACTCAAAAATTTGGAGGAATGCTTTTATGATGAAGTATCTGCAGAAGCTCGGCAAAGCTCTTATGCTTCCCGTTGCTGCACTGCCCGTCTGTGGTATCCTGATGGGCATCGGTTACGCTTTCGCTCCCGCTGTTATGGGTGCTGAGGGCGCAACTTCCGGTTTCGCTTACACTCTCGGTTTCCTGCTGATCAAGGCCGGCGGCGCCCTGATCGACAACATGGCATGGCTGTTCGCCATCGGCGCTGCTGTGGGTCTGTCTGACGACCACGACGGCACTGCCGGTCTGGCCGGTCTGGTCAGCTTCCTGATGATGCAGCAGCTGCTCAGCCCCGGCGTTGTCGGCGCTGTCCGCACGCTGGAGGAAGGCACCGTCGATTACATTGCTTTCAGCAAGATCGCCGGCAACTCCTTCATCGGCATCCTGGCCGCTATCATCGGCGCTGCCTGCTACAACAAGTTCAAGAACACCCAGCTGCCTGACTGGCTGGCATTCTTCAGCGGCAAGCGCAGCGTTGCTATCGTGACCGCCGTTGTTTCTATCGTGGTTTCCGTTGTTCTGCTGTTCGTCTGGCCCATCATCTTCGGCGCTCTGGTTGCCCTCGGCAACGGCATTGCCAAGATGGGCGGCATCGGCGCCGGCATCTACGCTTTCCTGAACCGTCTGCTGATCCCCACCGGCCTGCATCACGCTCTGAACAACGTGTTCTGGTTCGACACCATCGGTCTGGGCGACCTGAGCCACTACTGGGCTGGCGATGTCACCGGCCAGAACGGTGTCACCTGGGACCTCGGCATGTACATGTCCGGCTTCTTCCCCTGCATGATGTTCGGTATTGCCGGTGCTGCTCTGGCCATGGTCCAGACTGCCAAGAACAAGAAGGCTGCTATCGGTCTGGTTGTTTCCGCTGCTATCTGCGCTTTCGTCTGCGGCGTTACCGAGCCGTTCGAGTTCGGCTTCATGTTCCTCTGCTTCCCCCTGTATGTTGTCTATGCTGCTCTGTACGGCATCTTCACCATCATCACCTACTACTCCGGCTTCCGCGCAGGCTTCTGCTTCTCCGCCGGTGCTACCGACCTGATCTTCTCCGCCAGCCTGCCCGCACATGCTAAGACCTGGATGATCATCCCTCTGGGCATCGCCGCTTTCGTTGTCTTCTATCTGGTCTTCAAGTTCGCTATCGTCAAGTTCGACCTGAAGACTCCCGGCCGTGAGGACGAGGATGCCGAGGCTGCTGAGGCCAACATCACTCTCGCCAACAACGACTTCACCGCCATCGCCTCCGGCGTTCTGGCTGCTGTCGGCGGCAAGGACAATGTTGCCAACGTTGACTACTGCGCTACTCGTCTGCGCTTTGAGGTCAAGGACAGCACTGCTGTCAACGAGAAGGCCGTCAAGGCTGCTGGTGCTGCCGGCGTTATCCGCCCCAGCAAGACCGCTTGCCAGGTCGTTATCGGCCCCAAGGTTCAGTTCGTCTACGATGAGCTGAAGAAGATGCTGTAATTTCCGACATCTTTCGGTAAAGGTCTGGTTCCCTTTATCAAATCCGCCGTGGGCGGGCCTACGCCCGCCCACGGCCTTTTGTTTGGAAACGAAATTTTGGTATAAAATTCAAATTTAGGTCATGGTATACCATGGCGCAGCGTGGTATAATGCAAATAAGAATAACGGAGCGCGCCCGCTCCGAAATATCAGGAGGTATTTTCTTATGAAGATCATCCGTGCTAAGGATTATTACGACATGTCCCGCAAGGCCGCCAACATCATCTCGGCGCAGGTCATCATGAAGCCCAACTGTGTGCTGGGTCTGGCCACCGGCGGCACCCCCGTGGGCACCTACAAGCAGCTGGTCGAGTGGTACAACAAGGGTGATATCGACTTCTCCGAGGTCACGACCGTCAATCTGGACGAGTACCGCGGCCTGCCGAAGGAGCACCCCGAGAGCTACTGGAGCTTCATGCACCGCAACCTGTTTGACCATGTGAACATCCGCCCCGAGGCCATCAACCTGCCCGATGGCACGAACCTCGACGCTGCGGCCGAGTGCGCCCGCTATGACGCCATCATCCACAGTGTCGGCGGCGTTGACCTGCAGCTGCTGGGCATCGGCAACGACGGCCACATCGGCTTCAACGAGCCGAACGAGGCCTTCGAGCTGGGCACCCACTGCGTTGACCTGAAAGAGGAGACCATTGAGGCCAACAAGCGCTTCTTCGACGGCAACGCCGATCTGGTCCCCAAGCAGGCCTACACCATGGGCATCAAGACCATCATGCAGGCCCGCAAGGTCCTGATGGTCGCCAACGGCAAGGGCAAAGCCGACATCGTCAAGAAGGCGTTCTTCGGCCCTGTCACGCCGGAGGTCCCCGCCAGCATCCTGCAGATGCACCCCGACTTCATTCTGGTTGGTGACGAGGAAGCCCTGAGCGAGATCTGATCAGCGGAGGAATACTGCTATGATCATCAAAAATGCAAAAGTTTACAGCGACGGCTGCCGCTTTGTAGAGAAAGATCTTATCATCCGTGACGGCCGCATCGTCTTTGGCGCAGCCCCGCTGGAGGGCGAGGATGTCATTGACGCGGGCGGTGCCTACGCGCTGCCGGGTCTGGTGGATATCCATTTCCACGGCGCGGTCGGTCATGATTTCTGCGACGCCGATGCGGCAGGCCTGCAGGCCATCGCGGATTTTGAGGCGAGCAAGGGCGTTCTGGCCATCTGCCCCGCCACGATGACCTTCAGCGAGGAGATCCTGAACGGCATCATGGATGTGGCCGCAGCGCACAGGAACGAGCGCGGCGCAGATCTGGTCGGCATCAATATGGAGGGCCCCTACATCAGCCCTCGCAAGGTCGGCGCCCAGAACCCCAAGTATGTCATGGGGGCGGACGCGGCCATGTTCCGCCGCCTGCAGGCGCGCAGCAACGGGCTGATCAAGCTGGTCGATGTGGCACCCGAGGAGCCGGGCAACCTCGACTTCATCAAGGAATGTCACGATGAGGTGCGTATTTCTATTGCGCACACCTGCACCGACTATGATACGGCCAAGGCCGCCTTTGCCGCCGGTGCCACCCACATGACCCATCTGTACAACGCGATGCCCGGCATCACCCACCGTGAGCCGGGGCCGATCATCGCCGCGCTGGAGGAGGGTGCCGAGGTCGAGCTGATCACCGACAATGTACACATCCACCCCGCCATGGTGCGGTTCACCTTCAACACCTTTGGCGATGACCATGTGATTCTGATCGCCGACAGCATGATGGCCTGCGGCCTGCCGGACGGCGAGTACAGTCTGGGCGGTCAGGCCGTCACGGTGCGCGGACCCCGCGCCACCCTGACCGAGCAGCCCGGCACGATCGCCGGCAGCGCGACCTGCCTGTTTGACTGCATGAAGCGCGCCGTTCTGGAGATGGGCGTGCCCCTTGTAAGCGCCGTCCGCGCCGCCACCCTGAACCCGGCGCGCAGTATCGGTGTCGATGCCGACTACGGCAGCCTTGACGCCGGCCGTTACGGCAATGTCGTGCTGGTCAATGACAAGCTGGACATTGTCAAAGTGATCCGCCACGGAGAGGTTATCGGCTAAAGGATTAGCGGCAGCCTCCCGGAAGGTCCTACTTTCTTTTGTGACCAAAAGAAAGTAGCAAAGAAAAGTCCCGCTGTTGCGACGTGGTGCGGGGTTGTGAGTCAGGGGCCACAGTTGAGCGAAGCGAAACTGGGGTGGCGAACAATGTTTGCCCCTGTGGGGCAAACAACCGCAAGAGCGGGTTTGCGAAGCAAACTGGCGGCGCTCGTTGTGCGCCGCCAAGCGGGACCCTGCCTTAGGGGCTGCACGCCCCTAAGAACCCCAATAAGGAAGTCGGAAGGGCCGATGGCTAAACGGACGCAGTATTACTGTCCGTTCTTAACGCCATCGGCCCTTCCTCCACTTTTGAGTCGGGAGTTCCCCCGAACCCCCGCAGGAGTGAACAGCAGCGCTGTAGGGGCGGCATATATGCCGCCCGCAACCTACCGCGGCAACCCGTCAACGGGAAAGGGGCCGGGCTGCCGCCCTCCCTTGCCCCTCTCGTCCACAAGCCGTTTACGGCAGTCCGTAGGGGCCGGGCATGCCCGGCCCTCCACCTTGCCATTACTACCCCGTATCCTTTGCATCGTAGGGAGGGGGCTTGACCCCTCCGCGGGGCGTTGGGGACGCCGCCCCCTACAGCGGCAAACCACAGGGCTTCGCATAACCGCCCTGCGCCCCAAACAAAAATATCCTGCCCGCGACCTCTCGCAGACAGGATATTTTTGTATCATTTTTAAATTCTTTTCGGATCCTTTTCTTCTAAGAAAAGGAATAACCCCTGCTCACATAAAAATCACTTCCGGTCAATCGCCACAACCACGCCGGACAGTGCCAGCAGCGCCAGCAGGTTCGGGATCGCCATCAGGCCGTTGAACAGGTCGGCCAGCGCCCAGACAAGATCGACCTTCAAGGTCGAGCCGACCAGAATAAACGCGACCACAATGACGCTGTACACAGGCAGCAGCTTCTCGCCAAACAGCGCCTTGAAATTCGACTGGCCGAAGAAATACCAGCCGATGATCGTGGAAAAAGCGAAGAAGAACATGCACACTGCGATGAACACCGGCCCAAACCCGCCGAACGCCTGGCTGAACGCGGCCTGTGTCAGCGCCGTGCCGGTCAGGCCCTGCGGCACCAGCCCGGAGGTGATCAGCACCAGACCGGTCAGCGTCAGAACCACAAAGGTGTCGATGAACACACCCAGAATCGCCACGGCACCCTGATCCTGCGGACGCTTGACCTTGGCCAGCGCGTGGGCATGCGGCGTGGAGCCAAGGCCCGCCTCGTTGGAGAACAACCCGCGCGCCACGCCAAAGCGCATGGCCTGCTGCACGGTCACACCCGCGATGCCGCCCGCCATGGCCTGCGGTTCAAACGCCAGCACAAACACCTGCGCCAGCGCGCCGGGCAGCGCCTTGGCGTTGATGACCAGAATGGCGATGCAGCCCAAAATGTAAAATGCCGCCATGACCGGCACAACCTTTTCCGTTACAGCGGCGATTCTCTGCACGCCGCCCAGAAAGATGAACGCTGCAATGGCTGCCACGATGACGCCAACCACCAGCCGATTTACGCCGAATGCATTGTGGAACGCGTCACCGATCGAGTTGGACTGCACCATGTTGCCCATAAAACCCAGCGCCAGAATAATAAGCACCGAAAAGACGGTCGCCAGCACCTTGCCGCCCTTGCCCTTGAATGCGGCGCGGATATAAAACGCCGGGCCGCCGGTCACATGGCCGTTCACCGTGGTACGGTAGTGCTGCGCCAGCACGGCCTCTGCATAGATGGTGGCCATGCCGAAAAACGCCGACACCCATGTCCAGAACAGCGCGCCCGGGCCGCCGCTGACCAGTGCGGTGGCGCAGCCCGTGATGTTGCCGGTGCCAACCTGTGCCGCAATGGCGGTCGTCAGCGCCTGAAAGCTGCTCATGCCGTCGGCGTCAGCCTTTTTGCCGCGCAGCGTAAAGCCGCCGAACACCCGATGAACCCCCTCGCCAAAGCGGCGCACCTGCACGCCGCGCAGCCGCACGGTAAAATAGAGGCCCGTGCCGACCAACAAAAACAGCAGCAGCGAGTTCCACAGAACATCGCTGAACTGCTCGATCCATGCCGTAAATACTGCCATGTTTTCCCCCTGTTATTACACCATTTTACTTTCCGTGCCACCGCCGCCGCAGGGCAAGTGACTTAATAACTATACAATGATTTGCGTGTAAAGTCAAGTGTATTTATTTCGCGTACAGCTTGGCAGCCTGAGGCATAAAAAATATTTTGCAGATCCTTCTCCGTGTAACATCGGGGACACAACTGCATGGTACACTGGCTGCAAACAGGAAAGGAGAAATGCTCCATGAAAAAGTATCTGCCCTTGCTTGCAGCCGCCTTGACCCTGACCGGCGATGGTCGGGTGCTTGTAACGGATGGTTATGTCCAGCGGGACGGTTACCCGGCGGATGCCTACAGCCTGATCGACCTTGACGCCTACCTCTCCGGCAGCACCGACTATACCCCGGTACAGATGTGGCAGGATCAGTAGGGGGCGGCGTTCCCTACCTACAGATGAACCGCAAAAGGGATGCGCCGTCAGGCTGCGGGCCGGGCATGCCCGGCCCCTACAAGTAGGCGGAAGGTTTATGGCAACGATTGTAGGGGGCGGCGTCCTCGACGCCCCGCGGGTCAGCAGTCCTTCCCGGGTCATATGTAGGGCGGCCAGCCCTCTGGCCGCCGTGGAAGCTTGCGGCGGCGGAAAGTGCCCGGGAGGGATGAATCCCTCCCCTACGAATGGACCGAAAAAGGGATATGGCGGTAAGTTCCGGCGGGGTGAGGGCACCCCGCCCTACGCACGGGTTTTTAAGTGGGGTTGTAGGGCGGCCAGCCCTCTGGCCGCCGTGGCCGTTTGCGATGGCGGAAAGGTACCCGGGAGGGATTCATCCCTCCCTTACAAACAAAAAAGCAAGAGCCGCTCCACTCGGGGCGGCTCTTGCTGTATGGATAAAATTACTTATTCTTTTTGCTGGCGGCCTTCATGCGCAGGTCGTGGTCCAGAATGCGCTTGCGGATGCGCAGGTTCTCGGGGGTGACCTCAAGCAGCTCATCGGGGGCCAGGAACTCAAGGCAGCCCTCGAGGCTGAACTTGGAAACGGGCACCAGACGCAGGGCATCGTCACTGCCGGAGGCGCGGGTGTTGGTCAGGTGCTTGGTCTTGCAGACGTTGACGGTGATGTCCTCGCCGGTCGGGGTGTAGCCCACGACCTCGCCTGCGTAGACCTTCTCGCCGGCGTTGACGATCAGGGTGCCGCGTTGCTGGGCGTTGAACAGGCCGTAGGTGACGGCATCGCCGGTCTCAAAGCTGATCAAAGAGCCGGTGGAGCGGGTCTGGATGTCGCCGCACCATTCCTCGTAGCCGTCAAAAATCGTGTTCATGATGCCTTCACCGTGGGTGTCGGTCAGGAACTGGCTGCGATAGCCGAACAGGCCGCGGCTGGGCATACGGAACTCGATGCGGGAACGGCTGTTCATCATCTGCATGTTCATCAGGATGGCCTTGCGGGCACCCAGAGCGGTCATAACATTGCCCTGATAGGTCTCGGGCACGTCGACGACAACGCGCTCCATAGGCTCCATGACCTTGCCGTTCTCCTCGTGAGTCAGAACGTGCGGGGGGCTGACCTGCAGCTCATAGCCTTCGCGGCGCATCGTCTCGATCAGGATGGACAGGTGCATCTCGCCGCGGCCCATGACGCGGAAGGAATCGTTCGTGGCGGAATCCTCGACCTTCAGGGCGACATCCTTCAGCAGCTCGCGCATCAGGCGGTCACGGATCTGGCGGGAGGTGACATACTTGCCCTCCTTGCCGGCGAACGGGGAATCGTTGACCGAGAAGGTCATCTCGACCGTGGGGTCGTTGATCTTGACGAAAGGCAGTGGCTGCACCTTGCTGGGGTCGCAGATCGTGTTGCCGATGGAAATATCGGGCAGACCCGCAAACGCAACGATATCACCGGCCTGTGCGCTCTCGATCGGCTCACGGCCGTTGGCCTTGAAGTCGAACAGCTTGGTGATGCGGCCGCTCATATGCACATCGGGGTTGTGCCAGTCGCAGACCTGAATCGGGCTGCCGACCTTGATGACGCCGTTCTGCACACGGCCGACGCCCATGCGGCCGACAAAGTCGTTGTAGTCAACGCTGGAGACCAGCATCTGCAGCGGCTCATCAGGCTCGCCCTCGGGGGCCTTGACATACTTCAGGATTGTGTCGAACAGGGGCTTCAGGTCGGTGCCTGCGCTGGGATCGGTCCAGTCGTAGCTGGCGGTGCCGTTGCGGCCGGAGCAGAACACCATCGGGCTGTCCAGCTGCTCATCGGTGGCACCCAGATCCATCAGCAGCTCAAGGATCTCGTCAATGACCTCGGCAATGCGGGCATCGGGACGGTCGATCTTGTTGACGGCAATGACGAGCGACAGGTTCTGCTGCAGGGCCTTCTGCAGAACAAAGCGGGTCTGGGGCATGCAGCCCTCGGCCGCATCGACCAGCAGCAGAACGCCGTTGACCATCTTCAGAACGCGCTCGACCTCACCGCCGAAGTCGGCATGGCCCGGGGTATCGACGATGTTGATCTTGACGCCCTCGTACTCGCAGGAGCAGTTCTTGGCCAGAATGGTGATGCCGCGCTCACGCTCAATATCGCCGGAGTCCATAACGCGCTCGGCCACCTGCTGGTTGGCACGGAAAGCGCCGGACTGCTTCAGCATCTGGTCGACCAGCGTGGTCTTGCCGTGGTCAACGTGAGCAATGATCGCAACATTGCGGAGATTTTCCTGAATCATATACGTTCCCTCTCAAAAATGAAAATGCCGATAGACTGATATTTGCAGGGGCAAAGCCCCAATATCCACATACTATTTTATAATACGCCATAATGTCTTATTTGTCAAGAATCGCAAAAAGCAAAAATGTGTGCTATAATAATCAATATTATAGGCAGGCTGTCCAAGAATACGCTTGTAGGGGCGCATTCCATATGCGCCCGCGGGCGGAGCAGAGCCCCGCCCCTACGAACAGCCTGGGGATAAGAGGGGCAATAAGAGAGGAACACACCTATGGCAAACACGACCCGCCACATCAATATCATCGGCCACCAGAACCCGGATACGGACTCGATCTGCTCCGCACTGGCGTATGCATGGCTGAAAAACCGCGGCAGCCTCAACGGTCTGTATGAGGCCCGCCGCGCCGGGCATGTAAACCGTGAAACACGGTTCGTCCTGCAGCATTTCGGCATCGAGGCACCCCGCCTTTGCACCGATGTCAGCCCGCAGATCAAAGACATCGACATCCGCAAGCAGGCCGGCATTGACGGCGAGATGAGCGTGCGCGCCGCATGGAACCTGATGCGCGATGTCGAGATCGACACCCTCTGCATCGTGGACGATGAGAACGAGCTGCAGGGGCTTATCACGATCAAGGACATTGCCGATGCCAACATGGACCTCTTTGACACGGCAGTGCTGGCCGCGGCCAACACCCGCTGCACGAACCTGCTGGAAACGCTGGAGGCTGAGCTGGTGGTCGGCAGCGCCGACGCCCACATTGACAGCGGCAATATCTGCATCGGCACCAGCCCGGAAATCATGGAGGAGCTGGTCAAGCCCGGCGACCTTGTGCTTGTCTCCAACCGGTACGAGACCCAGATGTGCGCCATCGACTGCGGCGCACAGGCCATTATCGTCTGCTGCGGCTCGGCGGTGCCGCGCACCATCATTGCCCGCGCGCAGGAAAAGGGCTGCGCCGTGCTGGCGACCCCCTACAACACCTACGCCGCCGCGCGGCTCATCTCGACCGCCGCGCCGGTGCGCCACTTTATGCGCACGAAGGAGCTGCTGAAATTCAGCGTAAATACGCCGATTGAGGACGCGCAGAAGGTCATGGCAAGTGTCCGCCACCGGTATTTCCCGATTCTGGACGAGAACGGAAAATACTGCGGTGTCGTCAGCCGCCGTAACCTGTTGAACCTCCACCGCAAGCAGTTGATTCTGGTCGATCACAACGAGCGCACTCAGGCCGTGGACGGTCTGGACGAGGCGGAGATTCTGGAGATCATCGACCACCACCGCATCGGCAATCTGGAAACGACCGGCCCGGTGTATTTCCGCAATGTGCCGGTGGGCTGCACGGCCACGATTTTGTATCAGATGTATCAGGAGCAGGGCATGACCCCCAGCCGCGAGATCGCGGGCCTGCTTTTGTCGGCAATTCTGTCCGATACGCTGGTGTTCCGGTCCCCGACCTCCACCCCGCAGGACGAAGCCGCCGCCAAGGCGCTGGCCACGCTGGCGGGCGAGGACATCCACACCTACGCCGAGCAGATGTTTGAGGCCGGTGCCGACCTGACCGGTCGCACGGCGGAGGATGTATTCAGCTCGGACTTCAAGGCATTCAGCCGCGGCGATGTCAAGTTCGGTGTCGGGCAGTCCACCTACATGACCGACAAGTCCCGCGCCGCCGCCGAGGCGCTTGTGGAGCCGTATCTGCCCGAGGCAAGCCGCCGCGAGGGGCTGCCGCTGATCTTCTACATGTTCACCGACATGAAGACCCAAAGCACCGACCTGATGTTCTATGGCCGCAACGCCGAGGAGATCATCCGCGATGCGTTCCATGTCGAGCCGGAGGGCAGCATGGCGCGCCTGCCCGGCGTTGTCAGCCGCAAAAAGCAGCTGATCCCCCCGCTGCTGGCGGCGCTGCAGGCCCGGCAGTAAGCGGCAGCCTCCCGGAAGGTCGCTTTCTTTTGACAGCAAAAGAAAGCTTGCAAAGAAAACTGCCGCTGTTTCGACGCAGCGGACCCGCGACCTAGGGGCTGCACGCCCCTAGGAACCCCAAAGCGGAAGTCGGAAGATTCGGCGGCTAAACGGACGCAGTATTACTGTCCGTTCTTAACGCCGCCGAACCTTCCTCCACTTTTGAGTCGGGGTTTCCCCCGAACCCCCGCAGGGATAAACTTCTTATCGCCCTGTAGGGGCCGCATATATGCGGCCCGCCAACTTGCCGCCACATCCCGTTTCCCCATCGCCGCCCTGTAGGGGCCGGGCATGCCCGGCCCGCAGCTTACCGCTAAATCCCTTTCACGGCCAATCCGTAGGGGAGGAATTCATCCCTCCTGCACACCTCCCCATTGCCACCCACTACACAAAAAAGGACGCACAACCGTAAAGGTCATGCGTCCTTTATTTTTATGCCAGCTTTTTTATGGCTTTGCCAAGCGGGCGGCTTACCGCTGTCAGCACGGCGGCCAGCGCAAAGCTGACGGCCAGATATACCGGGAACATCCCGGCCAGCGGCAAATGGAACCGCGCCACGAACCGCAGGAACACCAGTGTCAGCAAGACATGATGCACCAGATACACCCCGTAGCACCAGCCTGCCAGCCGCCGCAGGGCGGGGCAGAACCGCGCAGGCATCCGCTGCCCGGCGGCGTATACCGCCCAGAACAGCACCGCCGCCACCGCCAGCAGTACGGCAAGCCGCGGCACGGCCGTCACCCGGAGCAGCGGCAGCACCAGCAGCCCGGCGGCCAGCCATTTCGGCGGTGCAGCGTCTTTTTGCAAAAAGCTGCCGAACCACACCCCCAGCGCAAACGCGGGCAGGCGGCCCAGCACGGTGTGCCCGGCCTCCCACGGGGCGGGGCAGATGAGCGGCCAGACAATGGCCAGCACGGCCATGCAGGCGGCCAGCGCCCTGCGGCGCAGCGGTGTCTCGATACACCACAGCAGCAGCGGGAACACGAGATACAAAATCAGGATAACGCCCAAAAACCACTCACCAATTTTGTAGAAAGTGACAGTCACGGGGGTCAGGTAGCCGTCCAGCCCCAGCAGTGAGAAGATAACTCGCCAGCGCGGGATGTCGGCGTTGTTGCCGTGCAGCACCTCGCCGTAGAGGAACAGCGCCGCAAAGCCCAGCCAAAACGCCGGGTAGGTGGCGGCGGCGCGGCCCGCAAGATAGCGCCGCAGGGCAAACCGCCCCTGCCATTGCAGACAGAGCGCCGCGCCCGAAAGCAGAAAGAACCACGCCAGCCCCAGCTCCACCCAGTCGGCCATGCCCCGGCTGATCAGCGCCGTGGGCACCGCAAAGCCAAGGCGCGCGGCCTCGATGCAATAGTGATAGCACAGCACCGGCAGCAGCGCCGCCAGACGGACCACATCCAGGCCGGGCCGATAATGCCTGGGCATCTCAGGCAGCGACAGCGCCGAAGGCGGATACACCCAGCACACTCAGCGCGCCCATGATGCAGCCTGCCAGCAGTACGCCGCCCATGCAGGCGCGGACGCTGGACTTGAAGTCCATGTCAAGCAGGCTGGCGGCCAGTGTGCCGGTCCATGCACCTGTGCCGGGCAGCGGAATGCCGACGAACAGCAGCAGCGCCCAGGGCAGGCCGCGGCCGGCCTTGGCCTTCAGCTTCTCGCCGCCCTTGTGGCCCTTCTCAAGGCAGAAGGTGAAAAACTTGCCGATGACAGGCTTATCCGCGCCCCACTCCAGCACCTTGCGTGCAAAGAAGAAGATGAACGGAACCGGGATCATGTTGCCGATGATGGCAATAATGTACACCTGCCACAGCGGCAGGCCCAGCCCCACGCCAACGGGGATCGCGCCGCGCAGCTCAATGATGGGAACCATCGAAATGAAGAAAACACTCAGATACTTTGACAGCATTTGAAAACCTCGCTTAGTCGTTAAAACAATAGTACAGACAAAATTAATTATACAGGAGATTGCCGCCCCATGCAAGGGGGCGCAGTGTAAAATCGGCGGCAAAATCCCCCTGCGGTTTGGTGCAAACTGTGCAGTTTCAAGTGGATTTGCAAAGAGGGGGCAGGCCGTAAGGTTTACTGCTGCCGCAAGCGGCCACGGCGGCCAGAGGACTGGCCGCCCTACGCATGACCCGGGAAGGACTGCTGGCCTGCGGGGCGTAGGAGACGCCGCCCCCTACGGTGATGGCCCGCGGGGCTTGCCCCCCTTGACAAAGGCGGTTAGTCTATGCTATCTTATAAGTGGTTAGAAAAAACTAACCGAATAGTATCGCAATGTCCCATTCCGGGCATACTGGAAAAGAGTATTCATAGAAAGGATTTTGCACCATGAGCTATCTGGAAATTGAAAAGGTCATTGGCCGTGAGATCATCGACTCCCGCGGCAACCCCACGGTTGAGGCCGAGGTCTGGCTGGCGGACGGCACTGTGGGCCGGGGCGCGGCCCCCAGCGGCGCATCCACCGGCGAGTTTGAGGCACTGGAGCTGCGCGACGGCGATAAAAGCCGTTTCGGCGGCAAGGGCGTCAGCAAGGCGGTGGAGAACATCAACACCGTCATCAACGCGGCGCTGGTCGGCCTTGATGCCGCCGACACCTACGCCGTGGACGCCGCCATGCTGCAGGCGGACGGCACAAAGGACAAGTCCAACCTCGGCGCAAACGCCATATTGGCGGTGTCCATCGCAGCAGCCCGTGCGGCGGCCGCCTCACTCGATCTGCCGCTCTACCGCTTTTTGGGCGGTGTGTCCGGCAACAAGCTGCCGGTGCCGATGATGAACATCCTGAACGGCGGCGCCCATGCCGCCAACACCGTGGATGTGCAGGAGTTCATGATCATGCCCGCCGGTGCGCCCAGCTTCCGCGAGGGGCTGCGCTGGTGTACCGAGGTGTTCCACGCGCTGCAGGCGCTGCTGAAGGACAAGGGGCTTGCGACCTCTGTCGGTGATGAGGGCGGCTTTGCGCCCGACCTTGCCAGCGATGAGGAGGCCATTCAGTATATCCTTGCCGCCATCGAGAAGGCCGGCTACCAGCCCGGCAGGGATTTTGTGCTGGCCATGGACGCTGCGTCCAGCGAGTGGAAGGGCAGCAAAAAGGGCGAGTACAGGCTGCCCAAGTGCGGCAAGGTGTTCACCAGCGAGGAACTGGTCGCACACTGGAAGCAGCTGGTCGAGAAGTACCCCATCTACTCCATCGAGGACGGTCTTGATGAGGAGGACTGGGAGGGCTGGCAGCAGATGACGAAGGAACTGGGCGGCAAGGTCCAGTTGGTCGGCGATGACCTGTTTGTCACCAACACCGAGCGTCTGGCCAAGGGCATCAGCCTCGGCTGCGGCAACTCGATCCTCATCAAGCTGAACCAGATCGGCTCTGTTTCTGAGACACTCGAGGCGATCAAGATGGCGCACAAGGCGGGCTACACCGCCATTGCGTCCCACCGCTCCGGCGAGACCGAGGACACCACGATCGCCGATCTGGCTGTGGCGCTGAACACCTGCCAGATCAAGACCGGTGCCCCCAGCCGCAGCGAGCGCGTTGCCAAATATAACCAGCTGCTCCGCATCGAGGAGGACCTCGGCGCCGCCGCGCAGTACCCGGGATTTGGGGCGTTTAACATCAAAAAGTAATAACAGGGAAAAATCTCCGGGCTCGACAAAAAGCGTGCGGTAGGGGCAGAGCAGAGCCCCGCCCCTACGCATTTGTAGAAAAGATCGCGCGTTTTTGACGCAAGAAGATTTGTAAAATTTCTGTAATGTTGCCGAGACAACATACGAAAACCCTGATTTTCTGGTATAGTATCTTTGCCGGGTGGGAAAACCCGGCTGTCCATAACTTAAAAGAGGTGCATAATGACAGATTTCAAACAGTGGGAAGGCTTTGAAGGCCGCATTTGGAAAGAGGAAGTCAATACGCGTGACTTCATCCAGAAGAACTACACCCCTTATGACGGCGATGAGAGCTTCCTCGCCGGTCCGACTGACGCTACCAACAAGCTGTGGGGCGCTCTGCAGAAGCTGCAGAAGGCCGAGCGCGCCAAGGGCGGCGTTCTGGATATGGAGACAGAGGTCGTTTCCAGCCTGACCGCCTACGGCCCCGGCTACATCGACCCCGAGCTGAAGGACCTTGAAAAGGTTGTCGGCCTGCAGACCGACAAGCCGCTCAAGCGCGCCTTCATGCCCTACGGCGGCATCAAGATGGCGGAGCAGGCCTGCACGACCTACGGCTACCAGCCCAGCGAGAAGCTGCACGAGATTTTCACCAAATACTGCCGCACCCACAACCAGGCTGTGTTTGATGCCTACACCCCCGAGATGAAGAAGGCCCGCCACAGCCATATCGTCACCGGTCTGCCCGACACCTACGGCCGCGGCCGCATTGTCGGCGACTACCGCCGTGTGGCGCTGTACGGCATCGACTACCTCATCAAGGCCAAGCAGAATGACTTTGCCAACTGCGGTGACGGTACCATGACCGAGGAGATCGTCCGCCAGCGCGAGGAGATCGCCATGCAGATCACGGCCCTCAAGGGCATGAAGGAGATGGCTGCCGCCTACGGCTTCGACATCTCCCAGCCTGCTGCCAACGCCAAGGAGGCTGTCCAGTGGCTCTACTTCGGCTATCTGGCCGCCATCAAGACCCAGAACGGCGCTGCCATGTCCGTTGGCCGCGTGTCCACTTTCCTTGACATTTATATCCAGCGCGACCTCGACAACGGCACCCTGACCGAGAGCGAGGCGCAGGAGCTGATCGACCATATGGTCATGAAGTTCCGTATGGTCAAGTTCGCCCGCATCCCCAGCTACAACCAGCTGTTCAGCGGCGACCCCGTCTGGGCGACGCTGGAGGTCGGCGGCATCGGCATGGACGGCCGCTCCATGGTCACCAAGAACGACTTCCGCTTCCTGCACACCCTCGAGAACATGGGCCCCGCCCCCGAGCCGAACATGACGGTGCTGTACTCCAGCGCCCTGCCCAAGACCTTCAAGGATTATGCGTCCAAGATCTCCATCGACACCTCCAGTGTCCAGTATGAGAACGATGATGTCATGAAGCCTGTCTGGGGCGATGACTACTCCATCTGCTGCTGCGTTTCCGCCACCCAGACCGGCAAGGAGATGCAGTTCTTCGGCGCGCGTGCCAACCTTGCCAAGTGCCTGCTCTACGCCATCAACGGCGGCATCGATGAAAAACTCGGCGAGCAGGTCGGCCCCGCTTACGCGCCCATCACGGCCGAGTACCTCGACTACAACGAGGTCATGGCCAAGTACGATGTCATGATGGACTGGCTGGCCGGGCTGTATGTCAACATCCTGAACCTCATCCAGTATATGCACGACAAGTACTACTACGAGGCTGCCGAGATGGCCCTGATCGACACCGAGGTCCGCCGCACCTTTGCGACCGGCATCGCCGGCTTCAGCCATGTGGTCGATTCTCTGTCCGCCATCAAGTACGCCAAGGTCAAGTGCATCCGCAATGAGCAGGGCCTTGTCACCGATTACGAGATCGAGGGCGAGTTCCCGAAGTACGGCAACGATGATGACCGCGCTGACGACATCGCCGTTGAGCTGCTGCGCAGCTTCCTTGAGAAGATCAAGCGCCGCCACACCTACCGCAACTCCGAGGCTACCACCTCGATCCTGACCATCACCTCCAACGTCGTCTACGGCAAGGCCACCGGCGCTATGCCCGATGGCCGCAAGGCGTACACCCCGTTTGCCCCCGGCGGCAACCCGTCCTACGGTGCTGAGACCCACGGCCTGCTGGCCTCCCTGAACTCCGTTGCCAAGCTGCCCTACCACTGGGCACTGGACGGCATCTCCAACACCCAGACCATCAACCCCGATGCGCTGGGCCACAGCGAGGACGAGCGCGTGAACAACCTGGTGCAGGTCATGGACGGCTACTTTGACCAGGGTGCCCACCACCTGAACGTCAACGTCTTTGGCGTGGAAAAGCTGCTGGACGCCATGGAGCACCCCGAGAAGGAGGAGTACGCCAACTTCACCATCCGTGTCTCCGGCTACGCGGTCAAGTTCATCGACCTGACCAAGGAGCAGCAGCTGGATGTTATTGCGCGTACCTGCCATAAGGTCCTGTGATTTTCTAAGCTGAATAAGGCCCGCAGCCGCGGCTGCGGGCTTTTTTGTGGTATACTGTGTTATACTACCCGGTAGGGGCCGGGCATGCCCGGCCCGCAGGTTTACGAAAGCTACCCGTTCACGTTTTACAGCACCCCTTTTCAAATTGCATTGTAGGGAGGGGTCTTGACCCCTCCGCGGCGGCCAGAGGGCTGGCCGCCCTACAAGCGCCCGCAAAAGGAATGCGTAGGGGAGGGATTTATCCCTCCCGGGATGTGTGCGGCAGCCGCGGGGCGTCGAGGCCGCCGCCCCCTACCAATTCATTTTCCCAATAAACGGAGGCACACTTTATGTCCGAAACCTTAGGCTACATCCATTCTGTTGAGACCTTCGGCCTTGTCGATGGCCCCGGCGTGCGGTATATCATCTTTTTGCAGGGGTGCGCCATGCGCTGCCAATACTGCCATAACCCCGAGACATGGGCCTTTACCAAAGATACCGCCAAGACCCCGCAGGAGGCCTTTACTGCCGCCTACCGCTACCGCAACTACTGGCGCAGCAACGGCGGCCTGACGATCAGCGGCGGCGAGCCGCTGCTGCAGATGGATTTTGTCAGCGAGGTGTTCCGGCTGGCGCGCGCCAAAAAGGTGCAGACCGCGCTGGACACCAGCGCCCAGCCCTTTGCGCCTGACAACGCCGACTGGATGGCCCGCTTTGACCGCCTGCTGGAAAACACTGACCTCGTTATTCTGGATTTGAAAGAAATTGACGATGAAAAGCACAAAAAGCTGACCGGCCACAGCAACAAAAATATTCTGGCGATGGCGCAGTATGTGGCGTCCAAGGGCGTGCATTTGTGGATACGCCATGTGCTGGTGCCCGGCCTGACCGATGACGCCGACGGCCTGCGCGCGCTGGATGCATTCATCAAAACGCTGCCCACCGTGCGCCGGGTCGAGATTTTGCCCTACCACACGCTGGGGCTGTTCAAGTGGCAGAATCTGGGGATTCCCTATCCGCTGGACGGTGTGCGTGTGCCCACCGCCGAGGAGATTGCCGCAGCGGAGCAGCTGCTGCATGTCCGCGACTACCCCGATGCGCCCAAGGATTAAATTCTACAAAAATAGTGGAAATTATTTTTGGGAAAACGCTTGACATTACAGCTTTAGTATGGTAAAGTATATGCGTGGTTAGCAGCTACTAACCATAACCAACCTCGAGCCCGTCGGCTGTTTTGCCTCTCCGGCGCGGCTCCTGCCAATAACAGGCTGCGCCTCCGTTTCGGCGTTTTGCTCTGCGCCTTTTGCGGTCTGCTTATTGCGTTTCGCCCCATCGTTCTCTGCTCCGGACGATGGGGCTTTTTTTATTTGTGCGCCCCTTGCAGGGCGCACAAATAAAAAACAACCGCGTACAGCGGTTGTTCCGGTGACCCCGCCCGCGAATGCGGGCAAGGAAAGGAGACGGCCCTGTAGGGGCCGGGCATGCCCGGCCCGCAGCCTTCGGGTGAACGACCGTCAGCCGTCTACAGTGCGGGCAACCAATGGTCTCCCCTACGGCAAAAGGCTTCCCCCCTGGGGGAAGCTGTCCGCGAAGCGGACTGATGAGGGGCGGCGTTACCGCAGCCACCCTTTCACGGGCAACAACGGCAGCGCCGCCCCTCATCCGGCCTCGGTCGGAGCCTCGGCCACCTTCCCCCCACGGGGAAGGCTTTTTCTTTATTTGCTGATCCTGTCGATCTCCGCCAGTTCTTCGGAGGTAAAACTCGTGTTCTGCACGGCCTTGATGTTATCGAGAATCTGCTGCGTCTTGGACGCGCCGATCAAAACGGTCGTGATTTCCTCGTGGCTCAGCAGCCATGCCAGCGCCATCTCGGCCAGCGTCTGGCCGCGGGCGGCGGCCATCTCGTTCAGCGCACGGATCTTCGCCAGCTTTTCCGGTGTGAGGTCCGTCTCCTTCAGGAAACGCCCATCGGTGTGTACGCGGCTGTCGGCCGGGATACCGTGCAGATACCGGTCGGTCAGAAGGCCCTGTGCCAGCGGGCTGAAGGTGATGATGCCCTTGTGCAGGCGGGCGGCGGTATCCTTCAGGCCGTTGCTCTCAATCGTGCGGTCAAAGATCGAGTAGCGGTTCTGGTTGATGATGAATGGCACATGCAGCTCGTCCAGAATGGCCGTGGCCTTTTCCAGCGTGGGGCCGTCATAGTTGGACAGGCCCGCATACAGCGCCTTGCCGCTGCGCACAGCCTGCGCCAGTGCGCCCATCGTCTCCTCCAGCGGGGTGTTGGGGTCCATGCGGTGGTGGTAGAAGATGTCCACATAGTCCAGTCCCATGCGGCGCAGGCTCTGGTCCAGACTGGCCAGCAGGTACTTGCGGCTGCCCCAGTTGCCGTAGGGGCCGTCCCACATCACATACCCGGCTTTGGTGGAGATGATCAGCTCATCGCGGTAGACGCCGAGATCATCGCGCAGAATTTTACCAAAATTCCGCTCGGCTGCGCCCGGCTCGGGGCCGTAGTTGTTGGCAAGGTCAAAGTGGGTGATGCCGTTGTCAAACGCCGTGCGGCAGAGCGCACGCATGTTCTCATAGGGCGCTGTATCGCCAAAATTATGCCACAGCCCCAGCGAGACAGCGGGCAGAAGCAGGCCGCTGTCGCCGCAGCGGCGGTAGGGCAGCACATCATAGCGGTTTTGAGCAGGTTGGTACATGGTTACAGATCCCCCTTTGTTTTCGGTGTGGTTTTGTCTACATTATAAAAGCGGCGGCCCGTTTTTGCAAGGCAGCAGCGGGAAAAAATCTGTGCAAAAACGCGCACGAATTGTTGGGGGTTGACATAAATCCGAAATCGGACTATAATAATATCCGAAATCGGATTTTGAAAAGAGGCATCCTATGCAGGAGAAACAGCGGCAGGTATATGACCTGCTTGAAATAACGAACCGCCAGTTCAATGAGTGCAACGCCCTGTACCACGCGGCGGCGCAGCGGTGCGGCTTGTCGGACGCAGCATTCTGGGTGCTGTATGCGCTGTGCACTACGCATGAGCCGCAGACCCAGAACCGTATGGCGGCAGAGTGGGGGCAGCCCAAGCAGACGCTGAACTCTGCCGTTGCCGCCATGGTGAAAAAGGGTCTGGTGGAGCTTTGCCCGGGAAAAGGCGCACACAGCGGCAAGCTCGTGACCCTGACGGACGAGGGCCGTGCCCTGGCCGAGCGCACGGTGGGGCCGGTTATCGCAGCCGAGCAGCAGGCCATGACCCGTCAGGGCCTTGCCGAGGTCGAGCAGAACTGCCGCCTGACCCAGCGGTATCTGGAATGCTTACGGCAGGAGTTTGAAGCGATAAGCGCCTTCCCCTGAGGGGGAAGGTGGCCGAGGCCCCGCCCGAGGCCGGATGAGGGTGAACCTGCCGGGAGTTACCCGATAACGGGAAGCAATGACGGACTCTGCCCTCATCAGTCGCCTTCGGCGACAGCTTCCCCCGCGGGGGGAAGCCTTCGGAAATGCGCAAAAACAGGAGCATTTATGTCAAAATCAAACCAGATCCAGCTGTCCGACCACTTTACCACGGGGCGGCTGCTGAAATTCACGGCGTCGCCCATTATCATGATGATCTTCACGTCAATCTACACGATTGTGGACGGCTTCTTTGTCTCGAACTATGCGGGTAAAACGGCGTTTACGGCGCTGAACCTGATTTACCCGTATCTTCAGATGCTGGGCTGCCTCGGCTTTATGATCGGCACGGGCGGCAGCGCCCTTGTTGCCATGACGCTGGGCACCGGCGATGAAAAGCGCGCAAACCGGCTGTTCAGTATGCTGGTGGTTGCAACCGCCGTGCTGGGTGTGCTGTTCAGCGCTTTCGGCCTTGCGCTGTTGGAGCCTGTGGCCCTGCGGCTGGGCGCAACGCCGGAGCTGCTGCCCAGCTGCCTGATCTACGGCCGCATTTTGCTGACATTCCAGACGGCGTTCATGCTGCAGTATCTGTTCCAGAGCTTTTTTATTGCAGCCGAAAAGCCGAAGCTGGGCCTGTTCTTCACCGTGGCAGCGGGTGCGACCAACATGGTGCTGGACTTCGTGCTCGTCGGCGTGGCGGGGCTGGGGCTGGTCGGCGCGGCATCGGCCACGGTCATCAGCCAGATGGTCGGCGGCGTGGCCCCGATCTTCTATTTTATGAAGCGCCGCCCCGGCTGCCGCCTGTATTTCACAAAGCCGCTGTTCAGCCTGTGGGAGCTGTGCAAGGCCTGCACAAACGGTGCGAGCGAGCTGATGACGAACATCTCAATGTCGCTGGTCAGCGCGCTGTACAACATCCAGCTGCTCAAGCTGTTCGGCGCGGACGGCGTTGCGGCCTACGGCGTGCTTATGTATGTGGGCTTTGTGTTCGCGGCGGTGTTCATCGGCTATTCTCAGGGCTGTGCGCCCATCGTCAGCTACCACTTTGGCGCGGACAATAAGGACGAACTGAAAAACCTGCTGCGCAAAAGTGCGGGCATCATTGCGGTGGCCGGGGTGGCGATGCTGGCTTCCAGTGAGCTGCTGGCCGGGCCGCTGGCAAAAATCTTTGTCGGCTACGATGCGGGCCTGCTGGCGCTGACGACCCACGGCATGAAGCTGTACTCCATCAGCTTTATTCTGTCCGGGTTCAACATTTTCGGCTCGGCGTTCTTCACGGCGCTGAACAACGGCGCGGTGTCGGCGGCCATCAGCTTTTTGCGCACACTGCTGTTCCAGATCGTGTCGATTTTGACCCTGCCGCTCCTTATCGGTGTGGACGGCATCTGGCTGGCGGTCGTTGCCGCCGAGGCCATGGCGCTGGTGTGTACGGCTGGGTTTGTTGTGTGGGGACGGAAGAGGTACGGGTACCTGTAAAAAGATAATAGATAAAAGATAATAGATAAAAGAAAAGGTGGAGTTTGCGCCCTGCGGGACGCAAACAGATTTTAAATCGCGCGGCAGCGCGCACCACTTTTATTATCTTTTATCTATTATCTATTATCTCGACTAAAGCAAAAGCGGACGCTCGCGAGCGTCCGCTTTTGCTTTAGTCGTCTTCCTCTTCTGCTTCCAGAATCTCCTGCGCGACCTCGCCGCGGCTGCGGCGGGTATCCATCGCGCCCTTCTCAATAAGGCGGTGGGCCTCGGTCTCGGTCATGCCCTTTTTCTCGATCAGGTAGCACTTTGCGCGGTCAACAAGCCGCAGCTGGGCGATTTTATCCAGCAGCTTTGCATTCTCGGCGCGCAGCACGGCCAGCCGCTTGTAGTTGCTGGCCGCGATCTGTACGGCCTGCCGGAACTGGACCGCCGTGAACGGCTTGCCCAGCACCAGCACACCGAAATCCTGCAGCTTGTCGGCAATCTGCTCGGCGGTGCCGGTCTTGGCCAGCAGAATGACGCCGGCGTCGGTCTTTTGCACCGCGTCGGTGCCCAGCTCATGGCCGAACTCGTCAGGCAGGGGCGTATTGATGATGATGACCTCATAGTCGTTTGTGTCCATGCGGCGGCGCGCCTCACCGCCGCTGGCAACGATCGTGGGGCGGGTGTAGCCCAACTCCCCGATGTGCCGTGCCAGATACTCGTTGGCGTTGTTTCCGGCCGAAACGATCAATGCTTTTCCCATGGGCTGCCCTCCCTTCCTGATGGATTTTTTGTGCCTGCCGTGTGCGGGCGCATATGGAATGCGCCCCTACGGGTGGTTGTAGGGGGCGGCGTCCTCGACGCCCCGCGGGCGGGCACTGCCCGCCCCTACATAGCGGCCTTCACGGTGCTGTAGGGGCAGATGCAAGCATCGACCCCAACATTTCACAAAGTCAAATAATCAGGAAGCTGTGCGCCCGTTCCCATGCCTCGGTGTCGGGGGCAGATTCGGCGTCATGGCAGAGCTGGGTCTGGTACTCAAAATACTTGTTCTGCAGCGCAACGGGCAGCTCGGCGCTGATAAATTCGCTCTGGCCCGCCACGGTGATGGCCTCCCGCAGGGTGCGGGGCAGGCTTTCCAGACCGGCGGCAGCGCTGGGGTGGAAAAGGTTGCGGTTGACGGCCTCGGGCAGGGGCAGCTTGCGCTCGATGCCGTCCAGACCGGCGGCCAGAATCAGTCCGATGACCAGATACGGGTTGCCGGCCGGGTCGGGGCCGCGCAGCTCCACGCGGCAGAACTCGCCGTGGGCGCTGGGCAGCCGCACCAGCTGGCTGCGGTTCTGGCGGCTCCAGCTGACATAGAGCGGGGCCTCGTTGGCGCCGAGCCGCGCGTAGGAGTTCGGCACCGGGTTGCAGAAGGCCGTCAGCTCCCGCGCGTGGGCCAGAATACCCGCCACAAAATGCCCGGCCTCACTGTCGGGGGCAAAGTCACCGTCAAACAGGTTCTTGCCGTCCCGCAGCAGCGAGATATTGACATGCAGGCCGCTGCCCGGCTGGTTGGCAAGGGGCTTGGGCATAAAGCTGGCAAACAGGCCGTTGCGCGCCGCAATGGCCTTGACGGTGCTCTTGAAAGTGTTCAGATTGTCGGCGGATTTCAGCGCAGTCGTGTAGCGGAAGCAGACCTCGTTCTGGCCGTGGCCGCTCTCGTGGTGGCTGTGCTCGGGGTGCAGGCCCATTTCCTCGATGGCAAAGCAGATCTCGCGGCGGATGTTCTCGCCCTTATCCAGCGGCGGAATGTCAAAATAGCCGCCCATGTCAAGCGGGATGCGGGTGGGGTTGCCGTTCTCGTCCGTCTCAAACAGATAGAACTCGCACTCGCAGCCGACATTGCAGGTCAGCCCCATGGCGCGGGCGCGCTTGATGACCGACTGCAGGTAGCCGCGGCAGTTGCCCTCAAACGGTTTGCCATTGGGCAGCGTAATGTCGCAGTACATGCGGATAACGCGCCCCTCGGTGGGGCGCCAGGGCAGGACTGTGGCGGTGTCGGGGTCAGGCCAGAGGACCAGATCACTCTCCTCCACATTCATAAACCCGGCGATGGACGAACCGTCAAAGCTGACACCCTCGGAAAAGGCGCGGGGCAGCTCACTGGCAAAGAGCGAGACATTTTTCTGGTTGCCGAAAATATCGCAGAATGTCAATTTTGCGAACTTAACATCGTTGTCCTCAACAAAATTGAGAATGTCCTGTGCGGTGCGTTTCATAGGGAACCTCCCGTATAGATAATAGATAAAAGATAATAGATAATAAAAAAGGTGGAGTTTGCGCCTAGGGGCGCAAACAAATTTTGAACCGCGCGGCAGCGCGTACCAACTTTTTTATCTTTTATCTATTATCTTTTATCTTTTTCGAGTATGCCTCGGCATACTCGAAAGGCCCACCTTGAGCGGGCGGGCCTTTCGAGCTGGTGTAAGAAATAGGAAAAGGAGAATGGCGATTGTAAAATGGTGTAAGCTTACACCCGGCTGCGTCTTCACTGTGCGGGGCGAGGACGCGGCCAGTAAGGAAAATGGCGTGATGTGGGCGGGCTGCTGCTTGCGGGGAAGCAGCCCATCCCGTAGGGGCACATTCTATAGGCGCCCAACAGGCAGCCCCTTGCGGGCGGATATGGAATCCGCCCCTACAGAGCCGCGCGGAGAATGCCCTTACATTACTCGGTATAGAACAGCATGCGGCTGTAGCAGGGCAGCGGCCAGTACTCCTCGTCGGTGATCTCCTCGGCCTTGTCGGCGGCGGCGCGCAGCGCATCCATCGCGGGGATGACCTCATCGTGGAAGGCGTGTGCCTTGGCGCTCTCGTCCGTCATGGCGGTGACCTTGTCGGTCACGGTCTTGAGGGCATCGGCGGCGTCGGACATCTCATCGGTGTACTTGCTCAGCGCGGTCAGCACCTTGGTCTCGGCCTTGGTGGAGATGCCCTCAACAGCGGCGGTCTTGGCGGCGGCGCTGCCGGCAACCTCGCCCATGTAGGCGGTCGCGGCGGGGATCAGCTGCTTGTTGGCGATCTTGAGCATCGTGCGGGCCTCGATGTTGAGGATCTTGGAGTAATGCTCCATCTCGACCTCGTAGCGGCTGAACATCTCGGTCTTGGTCAGCACGCCGAACTCCTCCATCAGGGCAACATTCTTGTCCTCCTTGAGGGCGATCATTGCATCGGGGGTGTTCTTGCGGTTGGGCAGGCCGCGGCGCTCGGCCTCCTGCTCCCACGCATCGCTGTAGCCGTTGCCGTTGAAGATCACGCGGCGGTGGGCGTTCAGCGTCTTTTTGACCCATGCGGCGGCAGCGCACTCAAAGTCGGCAGCGCCGCTGGTCTCGGCAACGAACTCCTTCAGCGCCTTGGCAACGGCGGTGTTCAGGATGGTGTTGCAGTCCGACAGGTTCTCGGCAGAGCCGGGCATACGGAACTCAAACTTGTTGCCGGTGAAGGCGAAGGGGGAGGTACGGTTGCGGTCGGTGGTGTCCTTGCTGAACTTGGGCAGGACATCAACGCCGAGGTCCATCTTCATCTTGACGGGGCCGGCGTAGGGAGAATCCGAGCAGACGGCATCGATGACGGCCTCCAGCTCCTCGCCCACAAAGATCGAGATGATGGCCGGGGGTGCCTCGTTGGCGCCCAGACGATGGTCGTTGCCCGGGGTGGCAACGCTGGTGCGCAGCAGGTCGGCGTACTCATCGACCGCCTTGATGACGGCGGACAGGAACACCATGAACTGCAGGTTCTCCATCGGGGTATCGCCGGGGTCGAGCAGGTTCTCGTGCTTGGTGCTGATGGACCAGTTGTTGTGCTTGCCGCTGCCGTTGACGCCCTCGAACGGCTTCTCATGCTGCAGGCAGACCAGACCGTGCTTGTCGGCGATCTTCTTCATCATCTCCATCGTCAGCAGGTTGTGGTCGATGGCGACATTGGTGGTGTCGTAGATGGGGGCCAGCTCATGCTGGCAGGGGGCGACCTCGTTGTGCTTGGTCTTGGCGGGGATGCCCAGCTTCCACAGCTCCTCGTCCAGCTCCTTCATAAAGCCGGAGACGATGGGGCGGAGTGTGCCGAAGTAGTGCTCCTCCAGCTCCTGACCCTTGGACGGGGCAGAGCCGAACAGCGTGCGGCCGCACAGCACCAGATCAAGGCGCTTTAAGTAGTCCTCCTTCTTGATCAGGAAGTACTCCTGCTCGGGGCCAACGGTGGTCGCCACGCGCTCAACATCCTTGCCGAACAGGTGCAGCACCTTGCAGGCCTGATCGGAGATGGCCTGCATCGAGCGCAGCAGCGGGGTCTTTTTGTCCAGCGCCTCGCCGGTGTAGGAGCAGAACGCGGTGGGGATGCACAGCGTATCATCCTTCACAAAGGCGTAGCTGGTGGGGTCCCAGGCGGTGTAGCCGCGGGCCTCGGCCGTGGCGCGCAGGCCGCCGGAGGGGAAGGAGGAGGCATCAGGCTCGCCCTTGATCAGCTCCTTGCCGGAGAACTCCATGATGGCAGTGCCGTCCGGCTGGGGGCTGACAAAGCCGTCATGCTTCTCACTGGTGATGCCGGTCAGCGGCTGGAACCAGTGGGTGTAGTGGGTGGCGCCCTGCTCGATGGCCCAGCGCTTCATCACGCTGGCCACGACATTGGCGACCTCAAGGTCAAGCGGCTGACCCTTCTCGATCGTTGCCTTCAGGCTCTTGTAGGTCGAGCTGGGCAGACGCTCACGCATCTCATGCTCGTTGAAAACCTTGCTGCCGTAAAGCTCCATAACGGTTGCTGCCATACTTCTTACTCCTTTGTTACCTCTATTTACAGAAAAAGGACGCTGCGAAAACACATTCGCAGCGCCCTTGCTGTTATGCCTCTATTATACGGGGTAAGTCTGCAAAATGCAAGTGGCAATCTGACGAAAGCAGGGCGGGATTTTCAGTGGAAAACTGGCAGGATTGTGAGGTGCGTGCGGCGGACGGAATGTGGTATAATTTCAGATAAGGGATAAAAGATAGCAGGGGAGGCAAGGATAAACATGGAAATCGAACGCAAATGGATGGTCACGGGCTGGCCGGCGGGGCTGGAGCAGACCTCCGTTTATAATATGGATCAGGGCTACATCAGTGTGCGCCCCACGGTGCGCATCCGGCGCGAGGCCCTGCAGGGCGGGCGCACGGCGCTGGTGCTCTGTTTCAAGGGCGAGGGCGGCCTGAGCCGCGAGGAGATCGAGACCGAGATCGACGCCGCACTGTTTGCGCGGCTTGAGCATCTGATCGGCAAGCCCCTGATCCATAAGGAACGCCGCGGCTATCAGCTGCCCGGCGGGCTGACGCTGGAGGTCAACTGCGTAGACCCAGACCTGCCCACCGCCTTCTGGTATGCCGAGGTCGAATTTGAGACCGAGGCCCAGGCCCTTGCCTGGGACCCTGCCGGCTGCGGCCTGGCCGACTACCTGCACGAGGAATGCACCGGCAAGCCCGGCAGCAGCATGGGCGAATACTGGCTGCAGACACGAAAATAAGGAAGTCTTCAGTCTACGCGCTAAGAGCCGCCTTCGGCGGTTGCGCTCCGACACGCGCCTGCGGGCGCAGCCCCGCAGGGGAAAGCGAAAATTTGCATTTGTAAAATTCCCCGCTTTCGCTTTACAAACGGGTGGAAAACGACTACAATAATAAGTAATTTATACTTCTTAACAGGAAATCCGAAAAAGGAGCAATGGTATGAAACGTCTTCTGCTTGTAATCGCGGCGCTGCTCTCCCTGACGGTGCTGATGACGGCCTGTAAAAAGGACGGCGATACGATCTCGACGCCCGCTGCATCGGAAAGCACCGCTGCACAGGCCACCCCCGCCCCCACCGAGCTGCCCCCCTATGAGGCCAATGTCCTGACCGGTGAGCCCAAGGGTGCCGACTACCCCGAGGGGCAGCGCATCACGGCCGTCATGGTCAACAACATCGTGGCAGCCCGCCCCCAGCGCGGCCTGTCCAAGGCAGATATTTTGTTTGAGATCAAGGTCGAGGGCGGCATCACCCGCTTTATGCCTGTCTTTACCGATTATAAGACGATCGGCGAGGTCGGCCCCGTCCGCTCCGGCCGTGACCAGTTCTTCCGCCTGATTTTGCCCTGGCAGGCCCTGTATATCCACGAGGGCCAGTCCGTTGTCATGCAGCAGTACGCCATCGACTTTGATTACGGCAAACTCAACAACAATGACGGCGCCAACGGCTACCGCGACTACGGCCGCGTAAACTGGGCCGGCAAGAGCTACAACAACGGCACGCTGGCGCTGGAGCATACGATGTACACCAACGCCGACAACATCGCAAATTATATCAGCAGCCAGAATGTGGATATGAGCCGCACCTACAACTCCACCTTCTTCAATTTTGTGGATTACCGCCTCGGCACCACCCGCGACCTGTCCAGCAGCATCGACAGCGCCTACAGCGATAAGTACGGCCCTGTTGTCTCTGACGGCCAGTATGTCGAGATCGTCCACAGCCAGTCCTACAAGACCCGCTTCATCTATGACGAGGCCACGAACCAGTACAAGATGCAGCAGAACTACTCGGACGGCCAGTGGCGCGATACCGTGGACGAGGCCGCCGACAACAAGGTGCTGACCTTCCCCAATGTCATCGTGCTCTACACCGACATCCACACCTACCCCGGCCACGAGGCCAAGGACCTGCAGTATGCTGAGTACGCATGGGGCGGCATCGGCTACTACTGCTACGGCGGCAAGTGCGAGAAGATCTACTGGCAGAAGGGCACCCCGCTGGAGGCGCTGCGCCTGTACTACCTGAACGAGGACGGCACCTGCAGCGACACCCCGCTGGAGATCAACACCGGCAAGAGCTATGTGGCTGTGACCGACATCGACTTTGCTGAGAACTTTACCCACACCACGCTGGACAATGTCGATCTGACGACCGCCACGACCCAGACCTATGAAAAGAGCTATGTGGAGGATACCGCCAAGGCCGGCGAGACGCTGGGTTCCTCCACCGATGATCTGACCGCCGCCGCCACCGGCAGCGGTGAGGCCGAGACCGTCACCGAGGCCCCCGCGCAGGAACAGGCTCCCGCGCAGGAACAGGCTCCTGCTGAGGAGCAGGCCCCCGCCGAGGAGTCGGCTCCCGCACCGGAGCAGGCTCCCGATCAGCAGGAAAACACGGAGAACGCTGAGGGCAGCCAAGGCTAAGCACATCTTAAGCACATCTATCGACAACGCGGCTCGCCCGGCGGGCCGCGTTGTTTTTATGAGAGAGGTACACTATGAGAAAATGGCAGGCATTGGGCAGTGCTGCGGCGCTGCTGGCGGCACTGCTGCTGGGGGGCTGCAGCGGGCAGCAGGCAGCGGCCACGCCGGAGCAGGCGGCCACGCCTTCCCCCGCAGCTACGGCAGAGCCGACCCCCGTTCCGGCCCCGGCAGGCAACCCGCTGACCGGTCTGGAGGACGGGGACTATACCGGCAAGCGCCCGGTCGCTGTGACGCTGCGCACGCTGGACGGTGCCCAGCCCCAGTGGGGTGTGGCTGCCGCCGATGTGCTGGTCGAGGGTGTGACCGAGGGTAATACCGCAGGGCTGATGGCACTCTACGCGGATGTGGACCGCATCAGCAAGGCAGGGCCGGTCGGCCCCGGCCGGGATCTGTTTCTGCAGGTGGCACTGCCGCTCAACGCCGTGCCGGTCCACATCGACAAGAACATCTATGCTTCCAACCTGCTGAACACCCTTTCGTATCAGGATCTGGACGGCTATCACATCGGCAAGGCGGCCTTCGCCTTTGATCAGGGCCGTCAGGACGCGGGCTACCGCGAGGAAAACTGCTTCTACACCACCGGAGAGCTGATCCGCGCCGGACTGACGAGCTACGGCACCGCGCCGGAGGGCAGCAACACGCCGATCTTCCGCTTCGGTCTCCGGCCCGAGGTCACCCCCGAGAACCGCAACGGTATGAACCTGACCGTGACCTTCTCGCCGTCGGACAGTGAGCAGCTGAACTACAACACCGGCACCGGCCTGTATGAAAAGCTGAACAGCGACGGCTCCCCGATGACCGATGCCGACAACGGCCAGCAGGCGGCCTTCACCAACGTGTTCGTGCTGTATGCGTCCAGCGGCATCAAGGATGACGGCTACACCCGCCAGTATGATATGACCGGCGGCACCGGCCTCTACCTGCAGGGCGGCGCGTGGGAGCAGATCCGCTGGACCAAGGAGGATGCCACCGGCCCGTTCAGCCTGACGGCTGCCGACGGCACGCCGCTGACCGTGGCCCCCGGCAAGAGCTTTATCGCCATCTGGGGCGGCTATTATGGCCAGAGCCTGAGCCTGACTGCCGCCGATGGCAGCGCACAGACCCTGCCTGAAAAGCCCGCCCTGCTGGAGAGCGGTGTCCCCGATGACGCCGCAGCGGCCGCCGAAGCCGAGCTGCGCGGCGCACAGGAGCGCATTGACGCGCAGGCGGCCGTGGATCAGGCAAACGCGGATCTGGCCGAGGCCCAGAGCGCACTGGAACAGGCTCAGACCGCGCTGGACGCCGACAGCGAAAACGCGGACCTGCTTGCCGCCCGCGATGCCGCCCAGGCCCGCGTGGACGAGCTGAACCAGACCATAGCCGAAAAGCAGGCCATTCTGGATGCCGCCCCCGCAGAGACCCCGGCCCCGGAGGCACCCGCCGAGGAAGAACAACCGGCAGAATAAAAACAACTTGCAGGGTCGGCTGCCCGCATCCGCCCGCGTGACGCCGAGGACGCCGCCACCCCTGCAAATAAAAATGCACCCGCTTTACCCAAAGCAGGTGCATTTTTGTTTGGAATTTCTGCTTCCTTCTTTGTAAAGAAGGAACAACCCCCCGCGTTATTCCATCCCGTCCAGATAGCCGTGCGGTACAACATCGTAAGCCTCGGCCAGATGGTCGCGCATCCACATCTCGGCGTCCAGCCGCACGCTGTAGCCGGCGCCCGGGTCGGTCATCCACTCCTCCGGCTTGCGGAAGGGCAGGGCGTGCTGGGACAGCATATTCATAATAACGCCGCCGTGGGTCACGCAGGCAGCCTCCTCGGTGTGGGTGCGCAGCATGTACTCAAACATCTTCATCAGCATCGACGAGGTGCGGTTGAAAAACATCTGCCGGTCCTCGGCACCCTCGGGCACCGTGCGGCTCGTCGGGTCCATCCACTGGGCAAATTCCGGGTCCTTTACCAACTCCTGCACGGCGCGGCCCTCAAACTTGCCAAAGGCCATCTCACGCAGGTCGTCCAGCTCGATCTGCCGCACACCCGGGAACAAAATCTCCGCCGTCTCGGTGGCGCGCTTCATCGGGCTGGTGAACACCAGCGGCACCTGCGGGTAGTCGAAATCCTTCTTCAGCGTTTTCAGCTGGGCGCGGCCCTCGGCGCAGAGCGGCAGATCACTGCCGCTGCCGATGTAAAGCCCCTGCAGGTTGCCCTCCGTCAGGCCGTGCCGGATCAAGTGAAGCTTATAATATTTCACGGTATGTTCTCGCTTTCCTCATGGTTTCACCTATGGCGGTGCTGCGCGGCTGCACAGTACTGCATTATCAGCATACCCTAAAATCAGCCCCTGCGCAACCGCAAAAGGTTACAATTTGGTTACAACCGAGACAAGGCACACCGAACTGCCAAATTTTGGCCACAATATTTATAGCTGTACCCGCTGTAGAATGACTAAATGTAGGAAAAAACGCGCAGTTCGGCGTTTTGACAACCAAGGCAGCACAAAATCTGTCGAAAATTCTGGTTTACAAAGTGTTTTCCACCCGTTATAATATACAGCGTGTAGAAAATACGGCAGGGGCACCACTGCGGCCCGGCAGCAATGCCGGCACTGCCCCGGAACAGGATATACGGATCATGGGGATCGAATTCAATCGCATTATCACGCTGCTGCGCAAGGAGCGCGGCATCACCCAGAAGCAGGCGGCACAGGATCTTGGCATCAGTCAGGCACAGCTCTCCCACTATGAAAAGGGCATCCGTGAGTGCGGCCTTGCGTTTGTGGTGCAGGTGGCGGACTATTACGATGTCAGCTGTGACTATCTGCTGGGCCGCAGTGCAGAGCGCAGTGGGCAGACCATCTCAGTCGAGGAACTGCCAGAGGGAAACTCCGCCACCGGCGGCAGCGTCTATCGCGGCAGTGTGCTGCCCACAATGTACAAAAAGCTTATCGAAAACTCGCTGGACATCCTCTATGACAAGTTGCAGGAAAGCCGCGACAAGCAGCTTGTTGTGGGCGTCAGTGAGTACCTGATGCTGGCCGTCTACAAGATGTTCCGCCAGATGTACGAGGCCTCGCCCAAGAATGTCAGCGGCATGTTCCGCATCGGCTCGGCGCGGTGGAGCAGCAGCGCCGATGCCGCCATGAGCGTGGCGGAGGGTGATCTGTCCGCCGCCCTGACCGGGGAGGACGGCACCCGCGACAGCCTTGAGCCTGCCACGTTGGCCCTCAGCACCGATCAGCTGGCACGGGACTATCCGCGCCACGCGACAAGCCTGTTCAACCTCGTCAAAAATGCCGAGGAATCCATGCGCGGCCTGAAAAAGGGCGAGTGACCCCCGCTGCACGATACAAACCAAAGAGAGAGCGTACCGGCCTGCAGGCTGGTACGCTCTCTTTTTAAGGACGCGACCGCTTATTTCGACAGCGCCTTGCGGCAGGCGGGGCAGATATACTTGCCGTGCAGCAGCACCGCATCGGGCGAAATGTCGCCGCAGAATACGCAGCTGCCCTGGGCGTGGTACTTGCGCAGAACGATGGCCTCCCCGTCGGTAAAGATCTCCAGCGGGGTGTCCGGCGTAATGCCGTAGGTATTGCGCAGTTCCTTCGGCAGGACCACGCGGCCCAGACTGTCAATGCTGCGAACGATACCGGTAGAAATCATTTTGGTACCTCCTGTTTTGTATTCCGGCACAGTGTGTCGAAAAACGATGCTCGACTGATAGACTTGTCGAAGCTGTACCCCTATTATACGAGTTGTTGGCAGCGTTGTCAATATTTGGCAAAAATAAAATATGTAGATACATCGTTTTATTTTTGAAAGCTACAATGAAAAAACGACAAAGCGGACGAGTTTTTCATATATTGCAACATTTTTACATTGCAACGGTTTTGACACGGGTTGAACATATGTACAAAAAAAGCGATGCGCCCGCGCGGGGCGCATCGCCGTATACCTATTATATAAGGATGCCGTTGCAGTGGTCCACCTCATGCTGGATGATCTGGGCAGTCCAGCCGGTGAAATTCTTTACATGGGTCTGCATCGCACGGTCCTGCCACTGGACCTTGATAGTCCTGTGGCGCCGTGCCCTGCGCTGCCCCTGCAGAGAAAGACAGCCCTCCTCGGTGAGGTAAGGACCCTTGCGGTAGACGATGACCGGATTGAACATCTCGCAAGGCGTGCCCTCGTTGTCAAAAACAATGATGGCTTTGTTCACGCCGATCATATTAGCAGCCATGCCGACACAGCCGTCTTTGTGGGCGGTCAGCGTGTCGAGCAGGTCATCGGCAACCGACAGGTCACCGGCATCTGCGGGCAACGCCTTCTGCGCCAGAAAGACAACATCGGTCATCAGGGGACGAACCATAGAAATAACCTCCTGCGGAATAGAATAGTATACCTTTATTATAGCGCAGGGCAGGCACAAATGTAAATGTCAGTAAGGCAGGGGGCCTAAGTATCCGCCGACCTGCCGGCATTGGAGCAGTACCGTGCGGCAGGATTCATCGGCCCGGCGCAGATATTCCTTCTTGCGGGCCAGATCTCGGCGCTGCTGTTCCTGCATCGCGCGGAAATGCGGGCAGGATTTGTGGCACCCCTGGCAGTACGAATGACAGTTCTTCTGGCATGGAAGCATGGAAAAACACGCTCCTTTCGGTGGATCAGGTAACAGAGTCAGAAATCAGCTGGTACAAGATATAGTAGAAAAGAACCGTTCTTATGCCTATAGTATACACCATTCCGCATGTCACATCAAGGGGAAACCTGTAAGGATTCAGTAAAGCTTTGTAAGCATTGCCCAGCCTATATCGCTCACAAATCCCCCACCACCCCGTAGGGGCAGGCGTACATGCCGGCCGCGCACCTTGCCTATACCACCAAGCTAACCCACCGCCACCCTGTAGGGGCCGGGCATGCCCGGCCCGCAACCTACCCGATACTACAGCTTGCGGCCATCGCACAGCAAATCCCCAACATGCACCTTGCCCAAAAATCCCTCTCAAAATTTGTCGAAAAAACCGAAAAACCCCATTGACAAAAGTATGACCACTTGCTATAATAAGCAAGCTGTCCCGCGGCGGAGGCCGCGGCAAGCCCCTCTATCAACAGCTTGTACGCGTTTTTTGAAGAAAACTTCTTCAAAAAACTTTCAGAAAACCTCTTGACAATCAAGCGGTTCTGATATATAATATACAAGCTGTCACGGAGACGCGACAGCACAGCAGGACCTTGAAAATTGAACAAAACTGAAACTTGTGGAACCTTGATCGT